>Ga0080013_1000314_pt1 | contig 68431 bp, 60 predicted proteins | sample ETNvirenome_6_85_FD_69236 | JGI IMG/M metagenome (GOLD analysis project Ga0080013, IMG submission 69236) | Marine viral communities from the Pacific Ocean - ETNP_6_85 (SPADES assembly) (version 2) | ecosystem: Environmental > Aquatic > Marine > Oceanic | place: Pacific Ocean | collected 2013-06-19
GTTTCGAAGATTGGAGCGCTGGAGTTGTGGATGCAGCATCTCGTTTAGAACCATATGAACATATTGAATTAACTTATGAGCCGATTGAAGAATCCATTAGAGTCTTTATAAATGGTTCATTAAATTACGATTGGTATTACTCTTCCACAGATAATACTATTTACTTTACGGTCATACCGGGTGGGAATGACTTAGTTGAGGTAGGGTATCGATATTTTCCAGATGAGGGAGGTGACACCGGTGACACCGGCTTAGATACCGCTGCATAAGGAGGACACAGCATGGAAATTTTTGGAATTATTCTATTAATGAATTTATGTATCTTTGGATATTTTGCTTATAGTTTTATGCAATTCAGAAAAAACGAAAAATATAGAACACAAGAATTGAATCATAAGGTACAATGTTTATTGGATCAGGCGAAGAGAGATTATCAAGCCGAAAGAGAGGCTGAGTTGAGCGAAGAGCCTGTTAATAATATTTTTAGAGAGCACGTAATTGACGAGATATCCAAACAACGACTCATCTACGACGAGGCCACTGGGCGATACATCAGATTACGACAGATCAAATAGAAGACCACCAGAGCCACCAGATCCTTTAGCTTCATTAGATTTATCATTTATAGCTAAGGGAATATTTTACATTTGTGTAATGGTGGTTATAATTGTATTTGTAAACTCTTGTCAAGTAGACGAAGAAGTAATTAAACAATGTGAGACATCTTGTAGTTCCAATGGCAATCGCATGGATTCAGTATCTGTGTTTGGTTGCGATTGTGAACAAAAACAAGATGCTCTTTCATCGCCATGGGTTCTACCGCCCACACCAATAGGAGATTAAATGAGTAGAAAAGCACCAATGCGAAAATTCCGCCGGCGACGTAAGGTTGGCTCAAAGAAGCGCGGGAACAGGAAGAAGAGTAAGAAGTAATGACAATTCACAAAGATATGTATAATAGAGATGCACATACCCCCCAAGACAAACCAGTTGTTATGGTATCCGGAGGATTTGATCCTGTACATGCTGGCCACATCCGAATGATACGAGACGCCTCGAAGTTCGGAAATGTTGTAGTGGTGGCTAATTCAGATGATTGGCTCTTTCGTAAAAAAGGATTTGTATTTATGAGTTTTGAACAAAGAGCAGAAATTCTCAATGCAATTAAAGGTGTTATCTTAGTAGATTCTGTGAATGACGCCGATGGGACCGTATGTGAAGCTATCCGACGTATAAAGCCAGATTTTTTTGCAAATGGTGGAGATCGCGGAAGAACCAATACCCCAGAAGTTGATGTTTGTAATGAACTAAAAATTAAATTATTGTGGGGTGTTGGTGGTGACAAAAAGCTGGCTAGCTCATCTGATTTAGTAAAAAATTCCAGGAATCTTGAACAATCATTGACTCCTCCTATTCGAACTAGAGCAAAACATTCTGACAGATAATACTTGACAATTACTTTTAATGTAGTTATAATATGAATTGTGGGAATAAAAATGGTTATTAAAGAAAATACAATTTGTTATACGTCCGAAATAGGGCATAATAATTTTTGGTATCCTTCGCGAAATAAACTTGTCGTAAAGGAAAATTGTACAGCAGAAAAGATATCGTGGCTTGGCGGTGGTAGTAAAATTCCGATTAAAGTTTTAAAATCGTGCCTATTACCATTAGATATTACAGAAAGTACTACTACAAATATTTCTCCTCCAACTAAAAATGATTATACAATAGTTTGGATCGAGAGATATGTTTAAAAAAATAAAAGAATTTTGCACATTTAAAAAGGAGAAAACGATGGCAACTACCGATACTAAAACAAATAGAGAATTAAAGAAAACAATCAATATACAATCAACAGAAATTTCAAAGCTTCGCACAAGAGTTAGCGAGCTTGTAGACGATCTACACTCAGTAAGAAGTGATTTATCGACATTCAAAACAGCCGTTAGTAACGACATGAAGGGTCTTGTCGAGGCAGTAAAGAATAATGCAGAAAACAGACAAAAGTAAAAAAGACTAAAGGAGGATTAATGTCATTTACTGAAAAACTAAAGAGTTTGCGCCCAGCACCCAATGCTATGGCAACTCTTACATATAGCGAAGGAACCGACGTGTTTCTTATGAACGAAGACGAAGTTGACACAGCTTTGTCAAATACAGATGTAGTAGAGCAGTTTGCAGAACTAATTACTACACCTGGAATTCGTGTTAGTAGTGCATATGGAACGAATTATATGGATTCGCTCCGAGACGGCGGATTTCTTGATGAATATGAGCGCGGAAGCTTTAGCTTTTCTGAATTCATTGGAGAGACTATCCGTGAAAACTTTTATGATTTGGATTTTATTGAATCTTCAATCACAAAGTATGATTATAAGCGAGGATTTTGTACTCTCACAGCAGAAGTGAAGATTCCCGTGGAAGATCTAATTATGGAATCGCCATATACTGGCGGTTGGACGGTATCTGTTCCTACCGAAAATGGAACAATTACGCTTAATTAAGTATAGGAGAAATTATGAGAGCGATTATTGCGTTGGCTGTGTTGGTTGGTTGTGCCGAGACAGATACTACAGCAGAGGTTGAGACAACCGAAGAGACAGAAACAACTGAGACGACTGAGACAACTGCCGCCGAGGCCTTTGAAGATGTTGCAGACCGCGTAGAGGAAAATTTTGAATCCAGTACGCCAGCGAGTGAGAATATCACTCCTACTCCCCCCGCAAGTGCCACTACCCCAAGTGGCCAATCCGCTGTATCGTCGGACTAGTAACGATAGGTGGCTGCCTGATCCTCACGTAGGCAGGGGTTTGCCGGTTTTCCTTGGACGCTAAAAAACCGGTTCCTTTCGCCACTTTAGCTCAGTTGGCAGAGCAGCTGATTTGTAATCAGCAGGTCGTAGGTTCGACTCCTATAAGTGGCTCCAGCGAGTGTAGCTCAGTGGTAGAGCCCCACGTTGCCAACGTGGCTGTCGCTGGTTCGAATCCAGTCACTCGCTCCACATTTGAGGGTATTATGAATCCAAAGTTCACCATTTTCACTGGACCAATGTTTGGATCGAAGACTACCCGTTTGTTTGCGGCTTTAGATCGCTATAAATACCAGAAGCGCAATATCATTGCGTTTAAGCCCGGCATTGATGACCGGTATTGTGAAACTAGTATTGTTACACACTCAGGAGCATCTATGCCTGCACGCGTTGTTAATAGCGGAATGGAAATCCACCAATACGTAAGTCATCACGATGAATACGATGTTATTGCCGTAGATGAGGCGTTTATGATACCTGGGGCGTCCTGGGTGCTCGTTGACCTGTTTAAAAAAGGTAAAACGATTGTAGTATCGTCTTTAGATTTATCTGCGACTGGGAAGGCATTTGACGAGGTTGAGGCCATGTTTCCATGGGCAACTCATATTGAAAAATGTCCAGCTGTTTGTACCGTTTGTGGGCAGGATGCGTATTACACACATAAAAAAGTAGAAGATATCGCTGAAATAACAGTGGGAGGCGCTGAACTTTATGAGCCTCGCTGCTGGAAGCACCATAGTTACTTTAATGAAATATAAAGTGGGTGACATTGTACTGGTAAAGTCGAGTTCTGGTGAGGCTATACCAAGATTTCACGTTAAGCTTGTAGAGCGTATTGTTAGGAATCCGCCAACGGATCCAAGTTATATTATTTGGCGCGCGCACTTGACAAGACAGCGGGAGGCCGATATACTACGAAAGGAGTGGCACATTCCATTTAAATTTCCTAATGATATAGAAACGTTTATTTTAGATATGAATATAATTAGAAAGGAACGAAACGCCAAAAAGAGAAAGAATAAGAGAAGATCAAAGTAATGCCTCGACAAACTAATTAAAGCATATGGCTAAAAAAAATTATTTATTAGACACCAGTGTATATCTAACGGATGCTGATGCGATATTCCGTTTCGATAATCATGATGTTTTTATTCCCCTTAAGGTGTTAGAAGAGATTGACAAGCACAAAAAGCGTCAAGATTCAGTCGGCGCCAACGCCCGCCGAATAATTCGAACCCTTGATGAATTAAGAAACTTGGGCGATCTTCAAAAGGGCATACGCTTAGGAAAAGGAAAGGGCGTCGTTAAAGTTATGTCATACAGCTGCTTAACAGGTTCCGTTTTTCCTCCCGACTTAGATCTTCGAATTCCAGATCACGTAATTCTTGCCACTGCGAAAGCCGTGCAACAAGAGCGCCCAAACAGAAAAATGATTGTAGTTTCGCGAGATATCAATATGCGAGTTATTTGTGATTCCATCGGCATGACTGCAGAAGATTATATCACAGAAAAAGCTGCAGAATCATCAGACCACCTTTATAGTGGCTTTATAGAACACCTTGTTGATGATCAAGTTGTTGACAGGTTTTATGATGGCGAAGATATTCTTATTGAAGAAGACGAAGCTGAAGAAATTTGGCATCCAAATCAATTTCTCTTGATGGTATCTAATGCTAATGAAAAGAAAACAGCATTAGCGCGCTTTAAGAGTCACCATAAGCCATTAAAAAAAATCATACATGACAAGCTACCTGATTGGAAAATCAATTCAAGGAACAAGGAGCAGGCTTTCGCGATGGATTTACTAATGGATCCAAATATTAAAATTGTTTCATTGATTGGTAGAGCAGGAAGCGGCAAAACATTAATGGCTATTGCCGCCGGGCTACAACAAACAATTGGCATGAGACAAGAACATAATCATTATTCACGACTTATTGTGTCAAGACCCGTCCAGCCTCTTGGAAAAGATATTGGATTCCTTCCCGGCACAATGGAAGAGAAAATGTTGCCATGGCTTATGCCTATTCAAGATAATCTCAAGTTTTTGATGGGGGATAGAACATCGCTAGAAATGTATATGGAAAAAGGCAAAATTGAAATTGAAGCCCTTACATACATTCGAGGTCGCTCAATTGCTAATGCATTTGTTGTAATTGACGAAGCACAAAATTTAACAAAACATGAAATTAAGACCATTATTACACGTATCGGAGATGGTACAAAAATTATTTTAACAGGTGATATTGAACAAATTGATAATATTTATGTTAATGAAACTTCAAATGGTTTGGCTCATGCGATTGAGAGCTTTAAACAATATCCAATTGCTGGCCATGTAACATTTAGAAAAGGCGAAAGAAGCGAACTTGCAACCCTCGCTTCAAAAGTTTTATAATTATGATATACTGATTAAGGAGTTATTTATGTCAGAAGAAAAAACAATCACAGAAGAAGAGGCACACACAAATCCTTTATTGGCAATGCCAGTAGAGCCGGATTCCGAGCTGAAGAATTATCTTGTAGAATATGTAGGAAATAAACTTGGTCCGGAAAACGAAGAAGTTACTGTGAATATGATTGCAGAAGTTCTTGCTGTTGATTTCCCAGAATTTGTGTTTGCATTTGCGGAAGAGAACTTCCTCCGCGGCTACCAATTAGGATTAGATGATGCTACAGGATTACATACAACAGAAACAGAGCCGACTGTTGGAAAGACAGACTGATTTTTATACGCCGACTGGCCTACATGTTTTCTTTAAAGATACTGTTCAAAATAATCAAGTTGATACAGAGAAGGTAGTAGCCAAGGTAGAATCGCTTATTCCTGATCATCTACTATCAGAAGTAGAAATGATTATAATTGGCTGGTTTGATGAATTTGAAGAAAGAGATCTAAATGCATTTTATGATGGCGGCACTTTATATATCTCCAATATTCAAGAAGATTCTGAAGATATGTTGGACGACATGATTCATGAAATTTCTCACTCTCTGGAAGAGCCTCATGGTTATTTCTTATACGGAGATAAGAAAATTGAACAAGAATTTTTGAAAAAAAGAAAATTTCTTCACGATATGCTTTGGAAGATGAATTACAAAGTGCCATTGTCGGTTTTTATGGAAACAGAATATAATAAAGAATTCGACAAACTATTATACCAAGATATAGGATATGAAAAGCTGTCAAACGTTATGCAGGGCCTTTTTATAAATCCATATGCGGCCACTTCACTGAGAGAATACTTTGCAACCGGATTTACTGAGTTCTACCTGCATCCCGATGAACACAAATATCTACAGAAACTAGGCCCTGCGCTGTACGAAAAGCTAGCTACACTCCAGAAGCAAGAAAAACTTGACAGCCAATAGAAAAGTGGTTATAATATAATATAAATCTGGAGGGATTTTGCCACATATTTCATATTCAGAACTCAAAGATTGGGTAACTTGCGCGTTTTATCATAAACTTACACGAATTGATAAACTAAAGGGATTCAAAGGAAATGAATTTACCGCATTTGGATCAGCCATTCATGCTGTATGCGAGAAAAAACTATTAAAAGAAGAGATCGATGATGAAAGATTTTTTGTTCGCAGCTTTAATGATCATATTACTGACCTCGGAGACGATGTGCCTGTGGATAGCGGACTGGTTGATCAAATGGTGGGACAAGGGAAAGCTTTATTACCAGAAATCGAAGAAGCGGTCGAAGAATACTTCGGAGAATACAGCGTCGAAGCAGTAGAACTTAAATTATATGAGCCGATCCCTGGTGAAGAAGATTATATGTTCAAGGGATTTATTGATGCAATTGTATCAACCCCAGACGGCAAAGTACACATCTTTGATTGGAAAACTTGCGGATGGGGATGGGATTCCCGCCGGCGCAGTGAAAAGATGACAACCTATCAGCTTACGCTTTATAAACACTTCTTTGCACAAAAAATGAATATCGATCCAGAGAATGTTGAAACACACTTTGCTCTTCTTAAAAGAACAGCAAAGAAAAATAGAGTAGAACTATTTAGGGTGACGAGCGGCGCAAGAAAAACTGAGAACGCCCTTAAATTATTGCATAAAGCATTATACAATATTAAAAATAAACGATACATTAAGAACAGACTCTCGTGTGAGCGTTGTACATTTAGACACACAAAAGAATGTCCATGAGGAATAAATGAAAAAGACAAAGATTCTGACAATATCAGATCACCCGTTATCTCCATCTGGCGTGGGTACCCAGACAAAATATGTTATTGAGGCGTTGCTAAAGACGGGAAGATATCAAGTAATATCGTTAGGTGGTGCTATGAAGCATCCCGATTATCGTCCACAAAAACATGAACCATGGCAAGACGATTGGGTTATTTATCCAGTTGATGGATATGGAAACCATGAAATTGTTCGCTCTATTATTCAAAAAGAGCGTCCAGATGTTTTGTGGTTTATGACCGATCCTCGTTTTTATGGCTGGCTATGGGAAATCGAAAATGAGGTAAGAGCAAATATTCCTATGGTTTATTACCACGTATGGGACAACTACCCTAATCCGCATTTTAATGCAAGTTTTTATAGTTCGACAGATGAAGTGGTGGCAATTTCTAAAGTAACATATAATATTCTTCAAGCTGTTTCTCCTGACGTTCCAAGTCATTATCTACCTCATGCTGTTAATTCGTCGTTCTTTTACAAATATAAGACAGCAGAAGATAAAGAAAAAATCAAAGATTTAAGACGTAGAGTCTTAGTAGAAAGTGCTTCGCCTGATTTACAAAATATAAACAAGAAGCTGTTTTTTTGGAATAATAGAAACGCAAGACGAAAACAATCTGGAACCGTTCTTTGGTGGTTTAAGGAGTGGCTAGATACAGTAGGCCACGATAAAGCAACATTGCTAATGCACACCGACGCGCGCGATCCGCATGGTCAAGATCTTCCGCATTTAATTGAAAAATTAGGAGTTAACCAAGGGCAAGTTTTGCTGTCTACAGTCAAAGTAGAGGCGCCTGATTTAGCAGCCATGTATAATGCGGTTGACTATACAATTAATATTTCTGATGCCGAGGGTTTCGGATTAGCAACATTGGAATCTCTAGCTTGTGGTTCTCCAATTATTGTTAATATGACAGGTGGCCTCCAAGAACAGGTAACGAATGGTAAAGAATGGTTCGGCTGGGGGATCCAGCCGGCATCAAAAGCAGTAATTGGCTCCTTGTCTGTTCCGTATATTTATGAAGATAGAATTTCTCAAGAGGATTTTAATAAATCTTTAACTTCTGCTTTGAAAGCCAGCAAAAAGTCTTACAATAAGATGGCCGGCGGCGGCATACGACATGTGGCCCAAAATTATAACTTTGAAAAATTTGAAAGAGAATGGGTAAAATTAATGGATAATATAGTAGAGAAATATGGTTCGTGGAATACTCGCAAGGGCTATAAGAGATGGCACCTTATGGAGGTGGCGTAGTGAAAAAGAAGATTATTCTCAAAGCTCCATTGCTAACACGATCAGGTTACGGCGAACAATCTCGATTTGCTTTGCGCGCCCTTCGATCGCGATCAGATCTCTTTGATATTTACATCCAACCTCTTCAGTGGGGAGCCACATCTTGGATGGCTATGGTAGATCAGGAGCGCGCCTGGATTGATCAAACAATCGAACGAACAATCGCCTATATTCAACAAGGTGGTCAGTTTGACATATCACTTCAAGTAACAATACCTAACGAGTGGGAAACTATGGCTCCTGTTAATATTGGCTACACGGCAGGAATCGAGACTACAAAAGTAGCACACGAATGGATCCAGAAAGCAAATCAGATGAATAGAATTATTGTTGTATCTCATCATTCTAAGAATGTGTTTGAAAATACGACTTATATCGCAACTAACAAGAACGATCCTAATCATACATTTGAATTGCGAACTACTACCCCTATAGATGCGGTGGACTATCCTACGAAAAATTTTGAAAACGTGCCAGATTTAGATATTAAGCTTGATTATGACATCAACTTCCTTACTGTCGCACAATTTGGGCCCCGTAAAAACTTACCTAATACAGTACGTTGGTTTGTTGAAGAATTTAGAGATGAAGAAGTGGGGCTTGTTTTAAAGACAAATCTAGCTAAAAACTGCTTAATGGATCGACAACAGGTCCGAGCCCAATTAGGCGCCCTTATGGCATCATTAGGAGAGCACACCTGTAAGGTCTATCTTCTTCATGGAGATATGGAAGATGATGAAATGCATTCTCTTTACCAGCATCCTCAAATCGGCGCTTTAATTTCCTTGGCCCATGGCGAGGGATTTGGGCTTCCTATCTTTGAGGCGTGTTATAGCGGCCTCCCTGTGGTATGCACAGGTTGGTCAGGTCAATTAGACTTTTTGGTAGACGAAAATGGAAAGGATAATTTCTATAATATCGCATTTGATATTAATCCTGTGCCTGAAGAAGTTATTTGGGAAGGTGTTTTGATTAAGGATTCTATGTGGGCTTATCCTCGCGAGATCTCGACCAAAGAACAAATGAGGTTATGTTACAATGATCTAAAAGATTCAACAGGCGACAGTATTGCGTCCAATGCGTGTGCATATTCACAAGTAGTACACGAAAGATTCTCAGAGCAAAAACAAAACGCTCTTTTTGTGCAAAGTTTGTCTGAGTTTGTTCAGACTCAAGAAGAAGAGGAGTGGCGAGATATTTTAGATCAAGTTGTAGAATATGACTAAGATTGTTTTTATATCCGATTTTTTCGCCAACGAAATCCAGGGCGGCGCCGAATTATGTAATGATGCCCTCATTGGTCTTTTACGCAAAAGATATACTGTTAATACGGTAAAATCAATTGAAGTAAATCCTGAATTGCTTGAGAAAAACACAAATAGTTTTTTTATAATAGCAAATTTCTTTATGTTGCCTGAAGCGTTTAAACATGCATTTGCTAATAACTTTAGATATGCTATTTTAGAGCACGATCATAAATATGTGGCATCTAATAATCCGTCTTTATATAAGGATTTTTTAGCCCCCGAACAACAACTAATCAATAAGTTTTTTTATAAGGGCGCCCAAGCAGTGATGTGCCAGAGCAAAAAGCACGCATCAGTTGTTCAAAAGAATTTATTGTTAGATAATATTGTTAGTTTGAGTGGAAACATCTGGACGGAAGAGCAACTATCGGTCTTGGAAAAAAATCTAAACACTCCTAAAGACATTAAATTCGCCCTATTGAGATCAAACAATAAAAATAAAGGCATGCCGGCCGCAATTGGATTTTGCCAAAAGAATCAACTGCCCTTTGAATATTTGGAGCCGCAACCATTTGAAAGTTTTGTGGCCAATCTTGCGAGAGTTGAAAATCTAGTATTCTTTCCCCAGTGGCTTGAAACCTATAATAGATTATCAATCGAAGCTCGTATACTTGGGTGTAAGCTGATAACCAACAATTTGATTGGTGCTGCAAGCGAAAGCTACTTTAAACTTAAAGGCAAAGAATTATTAGACTTTATCCGCGAAAATAATAACACACTTATGAAGAAGTGGTTTGGTTTGATTGATAATAACACAGTCGAGTTTTATGGAAAAGCGAATCTTCCAAAGGTAACTATTTTTTGTCCCTTATATGCCGGCGAAAAGTATATCGAGGGATTTTTGAAAGACATGGCTGCGCAAACGATTTTCGATCAGTCTGAACTTATCATTATCGATGCTAATTCTCCGGAAAATGAAGAAAAGCACATTCGCGAATTTATGAAAACACACAAAAATACGATCTATAAGAAGCTCGATTACAGAGCCACAGTTATGGAAACGGAAAACACGGCCATTAAAATGGCTACCGGAGATTTTATTGCACAAGCCTGTGTAGACGATAGACATTCTCCGCACTATTTAGAGACTCTTGCCAAACATTTGCATTATTCTAGTGATGTAGATTTGGTTTATACTGATTGTTATCAGACTACAAGACCAAACGAAACATTTGAAAATAATTCTTCTAATGGTAATTTCTACGAACATTCTAGAAACAACTTCTCGAAGGAGAACATGATTAAATGCCTTCCAGGTCCAATGCCGATGTGGAAGAAAGAGATCCACGAAAAAGCAGGACTTTTTAATGAAAAGTTAGCATATGCCGGCGACTGGGATATGTTTTTGAGAATGGTGGAAACAGGAGCAAAATTTAAAAAGATTGACATTCCTCTCGGACTTTATTATTATAATTCTGAAGGATTATCAACATCTGGTGATCACGCCAAAGAGCGCGGATTAGAAGAGGCCAACACATTTTTCAAATTTAAAGAGGTATTTGGAGAAACAAACTTCAAAAAGTATGAACCATATTTTAGACAATTTTTATAAGGACACACAATGGACACTAATAGAAAATACTTGCCAACGTTATCAGAGTTGGTAGATAGATTATCGATCGCACAATTAAAAGAGGTATTTATACCCGAACACAAAACAGAATATGCTCAAGAAATAGCTGATATATGTCATGATATTGATATCCTTCTTCCTGAGTCCGACGCAATTGATGCAGATTTAATCAGGTCTATTGTTGTGTTGTCACAGATGAATTTGCATATTTGGCACAACGAGTCGAATTATCGAAAGGGAATTAAAGAAGGTAATAATCTTGAATTAACACATGGCTTAAATGGCATTAGAAATACTGCAAAGAATAAAATTCAGGAAATTGTAGGAGGCCGCAAAGATTATAAGATTGATTGTTTGGCTGCAGATTTTAAAGATTGGGAGATTAGTTGGAAATGACTTTTAATGAATATTATCAATATTATTTAACACTACATCAGAACAAATGGTGCCGACGTCTGCACGTTTTAGGACAATTAACTACAATTTTGTTTATCGCTGCTGTATTATATACACAGGCATGGCTGCTTTTATTGGCGGCCCCTTTCGTGGTTTATCCTTTTGCGTGGACCGGTCATTTTGTATTTGAAAAGAATGTGCCTGCTGCGTTTTCAAGACCTATATGGGCCAAGGCCTGCGACTGGGTTATGCTTAAAGATATTATAACAGGAAAATTGGAGTGGTAAATGTCTAAAGTTCTTATTACCGGCGGCGCCGGCTACATCGGTAGCGAATTAACAGATCATCTTTTGAGAGAGGGTCACGAGGTTACAATTATTGATAACCTAATGTACGATCATACTTCTTTGTTGCGTTATACTATTAATCCTGATTTTACTTTTATTAAGGGAGATATTGCAAATTTAGAATTCTTACGAAACCACTTACCAGATGCAGATATTATCATTCCTCTGGCGGCGCTTGTAGGGTTTCCTCTTTGCGAAAAGGACAAAAGAGGGGCTATTGAAATTAATCACGCGGTTAACGCTTGGATTGCACAAAATAAGAAACCAGAACAAAAGGTAATTTACCCTTGCACTAATTCTGGCTATGGTGTAAGCGTAGACGGTTCCGTGTGTACTGAAGAATCGCCCCTTAATCCTGTTTCTCTTTATGGCCAAACTAAAGTAGGGGCCGAAGAAGAATTTAAAAATGTGGAGAATCATGTAACATTTAGATTGGCGACGGTGTTTGGCCCCGGTTCGCGTATGAGAACCGATCTGTTGGTTAATAATTTTGTACTTAAAGCGCTCCGTGAGCGAGTGCTGGTTCTTTATGAGTGTGAGTTTATGCGCAATTATGTACATCTGCAGGATGTTTGCCGCGCGTTTATGTTTGTGATTAACAATTGGGAAGAGTGCAAAAATGAAACTTACAATGTAGGCAACGATGCTATTAACATGAACAAGCTTCAACTAGCACAAAAGATTAAGGAACACCTTCCGCTTGAGATTATTAAAGCAGAATTTACTACTGATCCTGATACACGTGATTATATTGTAAGCAGCCAGAAATTTTATGACAAGGGATTTGAATGCAAGTATGATTTGGATGATGGAATTCGTCAGCTTATTACAGCTTACAGCATCATTGAATCTCCTTGGTATGCAAATTATTAAGATAGAAAATGTATTTACGACCCCCCACACATGAAGAGTATAATATAACCAAAGACAAGCCCGAGTTGTCTATAGTTATGCCGGCAATACACCCTGAGAGGTGGACTGACCTTTATAACTCTATAATAGGCTCAACATCTCGATCATTTGAGCTTATCATTGTAACTCCAAATGGCCATGATGTTCCGCCTTGGTTTTGGTGGTGCACAAATATTAAGATTGTTAAAGATTATGGATCACCAGTCCGAGCGCATGCCATCGGCGCCTCTTTGGCAGAAGGAAAATTTATTACTTGGATCACTGATGATGGACTTATAACACCATTAGGATTAGAAACTGCTCTTGTACAATTAGGTAAAATGGGGGATGATATAAAAAATATTGTAACTTATAAATTTACTGAAAATGAAAAAGTTTATACTGATGAATACTATAAGATCAATTTTCATCAAGATAAAGAAGGAAATGGAATAGGAAGCGAGTATATTCCAGATGATTATTATATTTTTAATTGTTGCCTTATGCATCGCGCATATTATGAAGAATTAGGAGGAATTGACTGCTCTTATGAGGGAACTGCCATGGCATATACTGACTTTGCTATTCGTGCCCAATTTGATGGAGCACGTGTAGAATTGGTCGCTGGTCCCCCTATTTTGATGTGTGGCCAGTTTGCGCCTGAAGATAAGAGACATACGGACGTAGAGAATGCCCAGCAAGTCCACGATGAGCCTCTTTACGCTAAAACCTATAAATCGTCAACGTGGCGAGATAATATAAAAATTAATTTAAAGTTAAACAATTGGAAATCTGCTCCTCTTGCATGGCCCCGCAAATATAAGCCAATTATTGAAGAAAGGTTTAAGAGCGGAATAGCTCACGGAACACTCGGAATATATTCATATCACAGTGTCGGCACCGGTATGGCTGCAAAAATTGCAAAACACGCTAGCGAAAAACTTACAGCCTTGAGTCGTTTTTTAAATTCACAAGAAGAAATCAAACAATGAGTAAATTAGACGTATTATTTGTGCACCCAAATGGCGCGCCCATCATCTATCAAAAGTTAAGCAAAGAATATTCTGCTATTGAGCCACCAATTTGGGCGGCCCTATTGGCACAGAACGCACGAAAGAATGGCTATTCAGCAAGAATCTTAGATTGTGAAGCAATGAGAATTGACGCTAAACAATCAGCTGACGCTATCAGCGCTTACAATCCAAAACTTGTTGTTATTGTTATTTATGGCCAACAGCCTTCGGCGTCAACTCAAAATATGATTGGCACACGACACCTGTTGCACGAACTTAAGCATAATTATCCTGAGTATAAAACCTTGTTGGTTGGGCTGCATCCGTCTGCGGTATCCCGACAGACCATGGAAGACGAATTGGCTGATTTTGTATGTCAAGGCGAAGGCCCTCACACTATTGCCGGCTTACTAAACGTAAATATGGATGATACTTCACAGCTACGGAACGTTCCGGGATTGTGGTATCGAGATGATGGTAATATTGTCTGCACTAAGCCGGCACCTTTGATATCTCAAGAACAATTAGCCAATGAACTCCCTGGAATGGCTTGGGATCTTTTGCCAATGGGCAACTACAAAACATCCAATTGGCATGCCATGTCTAATGGTGACGATAGAAAGCCGTTTGCTTCTTTATATACAAGTTTAGGTTGTCCGTTCAAGTGTAGCTTTTGCTGTATTAATGCTCCGTTTGGCAATAACAATCTTGAAAATTGGGACTATGGTAGAAATAAATTTAGATTTTGGGATCCACAATACATTATATCTGAATTCGATCAAATTGCCGAGATGGGAATTAGAAATGTTAAACTTGCGGATGAAATGTTTGTGCTATATAAAAAGCACTTTATGAAATTGTGTGATTTAATAATTGAAAGAAAATACGATTTTAATATTTGGGCCTATGCTCGAATCGATACTGTTAAAGAAGAATATTTAGAGACTTTAAAAAATGCTGGCGTTAATTGGCTAGCTCTCGGAATTGAATCTGGAAATAAAGTGGTTCGCCAAGATGTAGTAAAAGGTAAATTTACAGAGGTCAATATTGAAGATTTAGTCAAGAAAGTTCAAGACTACGATATCAATGTAATTGGAAATTATATTTTTGGACTTCCAGAAGATAATGTAGAAACAATGCAAGATACGTTGGATATGTCAATGGACCTTAATTGCGAGTTTGCTAATTTTTATTCTGCTATGGCATATCCTGGGTCTAAACTATATTTGGACGCTCTTAAAGAGGGCTGGGACCTACCAGAGTCCTATGTAGGCTACTCTCAGCACTCGTATGAAACAGCGCCCCTCCCGACTAAACATATTTCTGCCGCAGAGGTGCTCAAATTTCGTGACGAAGCATTCACAAAATACTATAAAAATGATGCATATCTTGATATGATAGAGAAGAAGTTCGGACTTGACACAAGGCAGGGCATCGAAAAAATGACAGAAATCAAGCTTAAAAGAAAGCTGTTGGGCGATTAACCTAGGGGGTATATATGCTCACAAAAGAAGAGTTAATTCAATTTGAAGTAGAGATGGCTGAGTGTTTTGACGCCGCCATGATTCGTGCACCGGTGCACCTCTATAATGACAATGAAGAACAAATCATCGAAGTGTTTAAGAAACACGATATCGGGCCCGAAGATTGGGTTTTGGGATCCTGGCGAAGTCACTACCAGTGTTTACTTAAGGGCGTTCCTAAAGATGAACTAAAAGCGGCTATTTTACAGGGCCGTTCTATTTCTTTGTGCTTCAGAAAGCAGCGTATATTGTGTTCTGGCATTGTGACAGGCGTGCTCCCTATTGCAACTGGACTTGCGCTCGATATCAAAAGAAAGGGTGGCTCTAATAAGGTCTACTGCTTTATGGGAGATATGACTTCTGAAACAGGCGTGGCTCACGAATGCATCAAGTACTCGCGTAACCACAAACTCCCGATTCATTTTATCATCGAAGACAACGGCAAGTCTGTTTGTACAGACACCCGCGCCACGTGGGGTCAAGAGAAATTGACTTATGAAGGTGTTAGTGATGAATATATAACGTACTATAAATACAAATTAGACAAATACCCACACGCAGGTGCGGGAAAGAGAGTGCAGTTCTAATGGGACAATATTTTGATGAGCTAAAGAGAGCGATGGACTATCTAGGCGATCAGCCAGATACGGTATTCTTAGGTCAGGCGGTGGCCTACAAGGGAACCGCAATGACCAATACACTTAAAGATGTTGACAAAGACAAACTAATTGAAATGCCAGTCGATGAAGAGATGCAGATGGGCATCACCACAGGACTAGCTGTAAATGGCAGCGTACCAGTGAGTATCTATCCTCGTTGGAATTTCCTTTTATGCGCGGTTAATCAGCTTGTTAATCATTTAGATCGTCTGAAGGCTTATTCTCACGGAGAATATGCTCCCAAAGCCATTATTCGAGTTGGTATTGGCTCAGAGAGGCCGTTAAACCCACAAGCACAACACACAGGCGATTTTACACAAGCTTTCCGCGGAATGTTACGAAACATAGAAGTTATCCGCTGTGAAGAGCCGGCAGACGTATTTCCAGCATATCATAAGGCTTATAATCGCACTGATGGTAAGAGCACAATTGTAGTAGAATATGGAGACTATTATGGAGAAAAGTAATCGAAATCTATATGAATTACCATATCGAGCGATTATTTTTTCACACCCCAGATCTGGATTGCACCTATTAAGAACGGGATTATATCTCACAGAAGGCGGAGCAGACAGCTATAAAGAATTCTGGCCTAAATATAATATTTTTTATTCTCACGAAGCAATTCCCGAAACAAGCACAACCAAACACATTTTATTATTAAGAAGTTATCACAATTTGTTTGCCAAAACCATATATCCGATGATATTAAAAGTTTATGCAAATCACATCCCTGAAAAACTTAAGTCTTTGCACCCAGATATAAATATTAAAAGGGCCTGCGACACAAGTCTAAGTGATGAAGACAGATTTGGAAGTTTTGCATTTTTGCCAACACGATATGTTGATCTAATTAAACAATTTGAAGCACTACCAGACTCAGATAAAATGGTGATTTATTATGAAGATCTTATTGAACAAGAAGAAACGCTACATAGTGTTGCTAAATTTATTGGTATTAATAAAAACAACATATATTCATTTGAGCAGATTAGAGACAAGGCTAAAGAATTTTATGTAAAAAGCAACCATTTTCCTTCCCCGCCCGAAGGAACTTACTTAAATAAAGAAACTCACTGGGGATTGGAACAGCATATGAAATATATGCTCGGCGACACTATATTTAACAAATATTTGAAAAGATATGAAGGACAATTTTAATGAAAAGTAATCCAAAAGTTCTGTTTGTAACAGAAAAATGGTGTGACGCCAACCCCAACAAGGGGCTGACAAACAACTATCATAACTTGTTTAGAACATTTAAGAACACATTTCCAGATACACAGTTCAATATTGTGCATATGGATGAATATTCTCTTGTAAAGAAGAAACACATTGATGCGTTTTTGCCTACGTTGATTGATAGATCTGAACCAGATATTGTAGTCTTTTCGCTTTTGGGCAAATCACATCTAAACCCATCCGATAGCAGCTACGAACACTTAAGAGAGAAAGGCTGTAAGACAGTTTTTATGTGGCCGGATGTTTTTGATGGATGGGGATTACCCGAGATTGAAGATCTAAACGAGAAAGGCTTTGCAGATTTGCACGTATGCTGGGGATCAGAAAGAAACACTGCCACAGACATTGAAAACTTAGTATGGCTTTGGGCTCCTCAAGATGATAGCTTGTATCATCCCGCAGAAGAAGAAAAGTCAATTGGCGTTAGTTTTTTGGGAAGTCCCCGCTATCCCGAGCGGCAAAAATACCTTACATATTTGATAACAAATGGTATTCCAGCTCATCTTGGCGGAGGTCAACGAGAAGAAGGATTGACACCAGAGCGTTATGCACAATTGATGCGCCAAAGCAAAATTAGCTTAAACTTTCCACAAGGGCCGGATGGCTATGATCAATGCAAAGGCCGCGTCTGGGAGATCTTAGCTAGTAAGTCACTTCTCTTAGAACGAAAGAACGAATGTATTAAGAATTATTTGAAGCCCGGCGTTCACTATGTTGAGTTTGAAAATGAGGAAGATTTAGTAGAAAAGATCAATTACTATCTTGACAATGACAAAGAAAGAGAATATATTGCTAGTAAGGGACATAGTGCTTATAAGAAGAAGTACAATGCCACAAAATTTTGGAAAAAGATTATGGGAGATTTAGGCTATGACCTATAAATATGATGTTTCGGTATTGATGCCGGCAATTAGAACACACCAATGGCTGATGATGTACGGAAGCCTATATAACGCTTGTAAAAATCATACGTGGGAACTTGTGTTGGTAAGTCCATTTGACTTGCCGCCCGAAATGCAACACTTTGATAATGTTAAGTTAATTAAAGATTATGGAGCGCCAACTAGAGCAGCTCAGATCGGAGCTTTACAGTGCGAGGGTGAATATATGTACCACTGTGTAGATGATGCGATTTTCTTGCCCGATGCAATTGACAACGCAGTCAGATTTTTAAGAGATTTTGGTTCCGATAAAGATGTTGTAAATATGCGCTATAGAGAAGGTGCAATGTATGGTGGCCAAACGCTCCATCCTGGATTCTGGACCGCACATTCTCACGGAGAACTTAGACTCCCAGGAATTCCCCAAGAATATAAGATCTCTCTCCATCATTTTATGAGGATGGATTATTTCAAGGAACTTGGCGGCTGGGACTGTCAGTTTGAATATATTAATCATCCTTTACACGATCTTATGTTCAGAGTGCAGGCAGATGGTGGCAAACTATTTGATTCAGAAACTGATGCAACTACTTGTAATCACTATATTAATAAGACTAAAGATCACGCGCCAATTTATGACGCACAGACATTTTCAGATAAGCCAAAGTTCGATGAGATTTATATGCAACCAAATGCGGCCGCAAGTCGTATTCATTTAGATCTTGATAATTGGCAGCAGGCTTCTCCAATTTGGAAGCGCCGCTTTGAGTTCAAAGATGGCAAGCTGCCACAGAGCTACAAGGACTTGGGATACGAATGAATATTGGAGTTGTAGGGGTTGGAGTTGTTGGCGGTGCTTGCAAGTTCGGCTTTGAGCTTTTGGGACATAATGTCTCGGTACATGATATTGCTATAGATACAGCCATTGATGATGTGCTCGACACGGCCGCAGTTTTTATTTGTGTTCCGTCTCCGAGAGCAGATGATGGTTCCTGCGATGTATCTATAGTAGAGCAGGTTATCTCAGACTTAAAAGAGAGAGATTATCAAGGCATTCTGGCGATTAAGTCGACAGTTGTTCCCGGAACCACCGAGAGATTGAGAGAAGAAACTGGCCTTAACATTTGTTTCGTTCCCGAGTTTCTTCGCGAACGTTGCGCCATTACAGACTTCACAGAGAATCACGATGTGTGCATTATTGGTTGCGAAGATGACATGACGTACAAAATCCTTAAGGATTGTCACGGCTCGTTTCCCGAGAAGTTTGTTAGACTTTCTGTCGCGGAAGCCGAGTTTTGCAAGTATTTTAACAACGTTTATAACGCAATGCTCATTATTTTTGCAAATAGTTTTTATGAAGCCTGCAAAATGCAGGGCGTAAATTATACCAATGTCAAGAATGCGGTGGTAAACCGCAAACATATCCACAGCAATTATTTAGAGTGCAATGATAACTTTAGAGGTTTTGGTGGAATGTGTTTACCAAAGGACGTGTCTGCGATGGCCAAACTGATGGAAGATACCGATGTTGATTTTTTTGATGATTTATTAGACGAGAATAGCAAATATAAGGTAACAGTTTTCAAGGGAATGAGAAAGTGATTTCTAACCGTTATGGATTTATTTTTATCCATACTCCCAAAACAGGAGGTACATCTATCGCCAACGCTCTTAATAGAGACACAGAGGGGACATGCAGTCGAATTGTTTATGCAAAAGAACACGATGAATATATAGCTAAAGTAGATCCCAACGGCGCCGAACTGGCAAATTTATATACAGTTTATGATAATGAAATTACTCATATTTATCCGTCTCTTAATACATTTGATTGGTGGCGTCATTGGTATATTGCCGAACAAAACATGGCAAAGAAGACTGAAAATTTCTTCGTTAAAAGTATCTCCTTTGAAGAACCAGAAGACTCATTAATGATTTCTAATTGTTCTCTTATTACTTCAATGGTGTTTGGTAGAGGCGGATATAATGCAAATATAAAACATTTGCCATTTTATTTTTGGGCTCATTTGCTGTGTGATCCCAGACTAATAAGATATAACACTTTTAAAGAAAAGTATCACTTTGTAGGAACTACTAGAAATCCTTATAGTAGAGAGTTTTCAGTGTTTTTATATTTTAACAACAAGATCTTGCAGGACAAATCTAAAGGATTGAAGAAGCCTCAAATTATAAAAATGTTGCAGTCTGAATGGCAATTATATACGTCTCAGTGGCCAACGCTTGGTGCAGAATATAGCACCGCAATAGAAAGGCCGGCCAATCCAACGAATGAAAATCCTACAGCGTCCCCCAGTGCAAACATATACGGCAGTCAAACTGCTTATTTGTTTGTTCCAATGGTAAGCAATGAAGGAAATATAATATTGCAGTCGGTCTCCAGTTTCATTAGGTTAGAAAATATTGAAGACGATTATATCAATTTTTGTGAAAAAGTAGGAATTGATAAAAAAGGCAAAGTTCCGCACTCGTTGTCAAGCCAAAAAACTTGGAAGAAATACCTTCCAGAAAATATTATAGAGTGGTATAGTGATGAGAATTTAAAAGATATTCATCGGTTTCGCCATACAGATTTTCATCTATTAGGATATGAGAGAGTAAAATGAGCAAAGTTTTAATAACAGGAAGTCAAGGTTTTATTGGCTCCTATTTGTGTGCTGAGTTTTTAAGTAAAGGTTATCAAGTTATTGGAGTTGATAATTTTTCCAAATATGGCCCGATTACTAGGCCGCACGATAATCACCCAAACTTTCATTTAATTGAAATGGATGTAATCGATTTTGATGCAAATAATATCTTGCCACAACTGCAGGATGTTGAATATATCATTTCTGGTGCTGCGATGATTGGTGGTATTACTTATTTCCACAAGTACGCATACGACCTCCTGGCCACCAATGAACGTATTATGGCATCAACATTTGACTTGGCCATCAAGCTTCATAAAAAAGGAATTCTTAAGCGTATTATCGCAATGTCTAGCAGCATGGTTTTTGAGAATACAGAGGTATATCCTACTCCTGAAAGCAATGTTAAAACGTGTGCGCCTCCGATGAGCACTTATGGTTTTCAAAAGCTAGCTGTCGAATATTTTTGCAAAGGTGCTTATGAGCAATATGGAGTACCTTATACAATCATTCGACCCTTCAATTGTGTCGGCGTCGGAGAAGAAGACGCCATCGGAGAGCACGAAGTCAAGTCAGGCAACATTAAACTTATGATGAGTCACGTTTTGCCCGATATTATCAACAAAATCCTAAAAGGGCAAAATCCACTGCATATTTTGGGCTCTGGGCAGCAAATTAGGTGCTATACCAACGGTTTAGACATCGCTAGGGGCATCAGAATGGCCTTAGAAAGCGAAAAAGGAGTCAATGAGGACTTCAATATTTCGACTCCTGTAGCCACTTCTGTGCTCGAATTAGCTGAATTAGTGTGGAAAATCCTCAATCCAGGCCAAGAATTTGCCTTTGTATCCGATAAAGCATACGAATATGACGTTCAAAAGCGCATTCCGAACACATCTAAGGCTAAAAATGTGCTTGGATTTGAGGCAGAAGTGCCCTTGGAGGCTTCTGTGAGAGAAGTTATTGAATATATGAGGCAAAAAGAAGATGGATAAACCCGAAATTTCCTTGATTTTGCCTAGTATTCGCACCGAAAGGCTTGAGAAACTGTACGAAACCATCCTAACGTCCACCAAAAGAACGTTTGAGTTGGTGATTTGTGGTCCAAACCCACTACCAGAGGCCCTAAAAGAGCTGCGAAACGTCAAATATGTCAAGGATTATGGCTCACCGGTGCGCGCATCTAACATTGCAGCCTCATTATGTGAGGGAAAAGTGTATACATGGCTCGCAGATGACTGCCTTTTCTTTAAAAATTCGCTCGATCAGTGCATGGATGAGTTCTATGAGATGGGCTCGAACAAGAATAACGTGCTTGTGGCCAAATATTTTGAGGGTCAAGTGGGCAGCAGAGAGCGAGAAACCCTCCAACCCGACAGTTATTTCAAAATTAACCATACACCAGCAGGATCCCCGCACATTCCGGGGGACTGGTGGCTGTTTAATATAGCATTTATGTACTCATCGTTCTTCAATTCGCTTGGAGGGTGGGACTGCAGCTATGAAGGAACGTGGGCATCGCATGCCGACATGGCAATTCGCGCCCAATATGCTGGTGCAAACGTTAAAATGGCTCAGATTCCGCTGTTTACTTGCGATCATATGCCCGGTGGCACGGGAGATCACATGCCAATCTTCCAATGCCAGCACCAACACGACGAACCATTGTTGCAAAAGCGGTACCGAGACCCCAATTGGACAATGAACGTGAGACCAAAGATTAAAATGGACAACTGGAAAGAAGCACCTATTGTCTGGAAAAGGAGATTTGAATAATGCAATACGATTTATCTATATGTTTGCCAGCGCATCGAACACAATTGTGGCAGCGCTTATATGATAGTGCCGGCGAAGCTGTCGGCGAAGATTACACCTGGGAGATGATCCTAGTTGGGCCCAACGAACCGCCACCAGAGCTTGCAGAGAAGAGCAATTTCAAGTTCTTTAAGGACTTTGGAACCCCAGCTCGGTGTGGACAGATTGCAACTCTGTTGGCTGAAGGCGAGCTAATGATGTGGGCATCCGATGATGGATACTTTTTAAAGGACTCAATCAAAGAGTGCATTGAGATGCACGAAGAACTGCCTTATAAAGACATTGTTATCGTCAAATACGCAGAAGGCCGCGACATTTCTGGTAACTGCCCAGACGATAGTTACTGGACAGCGTGGACGCACCCCGATTTAAGACTGCCAGGGGTGCCTCAAGAATATCAAATTCATTTATTGGCCATGTACAAGCTAAACTATTTTCGAGAGCTTGGTGGCTTTGATTGCCGCTGGGAGCACCTCAATATGAATACCCATGACCTTGCGTTCAGGGCCCAGAGAGATGGCAGCAAGTTCCACTTCAGTCCTAATCTTGTTCTAACCTGCGATTGGAATCCTGGCGAAGGAGATCATATTCCGGTGCAGATGGCTTATCATGCAAACGATGCGCCTTTGTTTCGCGAAGTTTATATGCAAGATCAGTCCGAGAGAATCAAAATTGATTATCAGAATTGGATGAAGAGCGATCCCGTGTGGAAAAGAAGATTTGGAGACAAGAAATGAGCAAGACTGTATTAGTAACAGGTAAAGGTGGCCTCGTCGGCTCTGCAGTTGCAGACCTTGCAACAGAATATCCTCACTATGATTTTGTGTTTTCGTCCCACAAAGAGTGCGACTTGACCAAAGAAGAAGAAGTCAAGCTTCTTTTCGAGAGAACAAAGCCAGATCACGTTATTCATACAGCGGCCCGAGTCGGCGGCATTGGACGCAATCTATCATCCCCGGCACAACAATATTACTGCAACATTTTAATGAACAGTTTCGTTATTCATTATGCACATATGCACAACGTCGATAAGTTGCTGGCGTTTTCGTCAGTGTGTGCCTTTCCTGCCGGCGCCGAAAGTCTGCACGAAGATATTCTCCACGACGGAGAGCCGTACCCGGCACACTACTCTTACGCATATTCAAAGCGAATGGTGGATGTTCAGATTCACGCCTACAAACAACAGTACAATACTAACTTCTGTTCTGTGATTCCTGGGAATATTTTTGGAGAGAACGACAATTTCAACTTGGAAGATGGTCACGTTGTGCCGTCTCTAATTCACAAGTGCTACAATGCGAAGAAGAACGGAACACCTTTAGAAGTGTGGGGCGATGGCTCTGCGTACAGAGAGTTTTTGTATGCCAAAGATGTCGCTCGCGTCTGTATACAATTGTTAGAAAATGATGTAGAATTACCTAGAAGGGTGATTGTCTCTGGCCAAGAGGAAACACAAATCAAAGATTTGGTAAAGCTTGTTTGTGATGCTAATGATTATCATAATGTTAAGTGGTTAACGGACAAGCCCAACGGCCAACTACGTCGGCCCACCAACAAGCAAGTGTTCCACAAAATCCTACCAAATTTTAAATATACAGACTTAAGCGAAGCAATGAAAAAGACAGTTACTTGGTTTGAGCAAACTTATCCTAACGTGAGATTATAAATGAAAAGAGCGCTGATAACAGGAATCAACGGACAAGATGGTTCCTATCTAGCTGAGTTTTTAGTTGAGAAGGGCTATGATGTTCATGGGATTATTAAGAGAAATTCGATTCCTGAAAATCAAACAGCACGAATCCAGCATATTTATCCAGTTATTAAGAACAACTTGTATCACGCTGATATGTGTGATATGTCGTCGCTTTTGTCGGTAGTACAGCGAGTGCAGCCCAGCGAGATTTACAATCTTGCAGCCCAGAGTCACGTTCGTGTGAGCTTCGATCAGCCCATTTATACGCTTGATACAATCGGCAGAGGTACGTTAAACTTACTAGAAACCATTAGACTTTTGGATATCGATACAAAGATGTATCAAGCAAGCAGTTCTGAAATGTTTGGAAACTCTATTGATACTGATGGATTTCAAAGAGAGACAACTCCAATGAATCCCGTAAGCCCCTATGCTTGCGCAAAGCTATTAGCTTATAATCTAGTGAACTGCTATAGAGAATCTTATAATATCTTTGGCTCTAACGGTATTTTATTCAATCACGAATCTCCTCGTAGAGGTATCAGTTTTGTAACTAACAAGATTGTTATCGGCGCCGTAAAGATTAAAAAAGGCTTGGCTACCGAGTTAGCACTTGGAAACTTGGATAGCACTAGAGACTGGGGTCACGCAAAAGATTACGTAAAGATTATGTGGCAGCTTCTTCAATTAGATGAGCCAGGAGACTATGTGTGTGCTACGGGTCAAGCCCACAGCGTTCGTGAATTTTGCGATATCACATTTAGAAAGCTTGGTATGAATTATGAAGATCACGTTACACAGGATCCTAGATTCTTAAGGCCCGCAGAATTAAACGATCTTAAGGGCTGCACGAAAAAGCTCGCGAGCGTAATTGATTTAAAATTTGATTATACATTTGACAGTATGATAGATGAAATGATAAACTATTGGATGGAAAGGCTCTAATGATTAAACTAAACTTAGGTTGTGGAGATAGAAAGCTTCACGGCTTCATTAATGTTGATACCCGCGCAGATGTTAAGCCTGATGTGGTGTGCGATGTGACAAAGATTCACAAGAAATATAGTAGCGCAGATCTTATTTATGCGTGTCACGTGTTGGAGCATTTTCCGACACAACCGTTTCCTTTTCAGCCCTTGACCTGGAAAGAAGTTTTGACCAATTGGCATGCCGCCTTAAAGCCGGGAGGAACATTAAGACTTTCAGTGCCCGATATTAAAGCCGCTTGTGAATATTATTTAATGACTAACGATTTTGATGCCGTTCGTGCGTTCTTTTATGGCGGTCAAAAATACGATTTTGACTTTCACTATCACGGATGGTCATTTGAGACTCTCGAAAAAGAATTAATCAAGATAGGCTTTTGTAATGTTAGGACATATGACTGGAAATCTACTGAGCACTTTTATGTCGATGACTATAGTCAGGCATACCTTCCACATATGGACAAAACAAACGGAAAGCTTATGAGCTTAAACGTTGAAGCAACTAAATTATAGGAATACAAAATGGATATTAAATACCCCCTCGCGAAAGAAACAATCAATGATGAAGATGTTAATGCGCTTTGTGATTGGCTAAAAGGCTATCCGCGCTTAACGAAAGGACAGCTGACCTGGGATGTTGAAGAAGACTGGGCTAAATATATCGGCACCGACTACGCTGTATTTAATAATTCAGGTTCTTCAGCAAATTTGCTAATGGTTGCTGCGGCAGTACAGTGCGGCCGAATTGCTAACAAGAAAATCGTTGTCCCATCAGTCGGATGGGTAACCACCGTATCTCCCGCTATTCAACTCGGCCTTACGCCAATTATGTGTGGTGCAGATCCTGACACTTTTGGAATGGATCTCGACCAACTCGAAGCAATTTGTGAGAGAGAAAGGCCAGATGCAGTAATTTTCGTTCAGGTTCTGGGAGTTCCTCATCACAAAGAGCGCATCATAGAACTTAAGGCGAAATACGGCTTCACGTTGTTGGAAGATTCTTGTGCTGCCCTCGGCGCCTCCTATGGTGATGGCTCGATGGTCGGCACTGTCGGAGATATGTCCACATTTTCATTTTACTTTGGCCACCAGCTTTCGACAATCGAAGGCGGAATGGTCAACACCGACGATCACGAGCTTTATGAAATGCTTTTAATGCTACGCAGCCACGGTTGGGCGAAAGATTTGAGTGCAGAATCTTCAAAGGCGCTTATGGATGAACACGGAATCGATGACTTTCATTCCCCGTTCACATTTTTTATACCGGGATACAACCTTAGATCCACTGATCTACAGGCCTTCCTGGGCATCAGACAGGTGCAAAAAGCAGATTGGGCCGCTAGCCGGCGCAACAAAAATCATTGCCTCTACGCGGAGAAATTAGAGGGACACGTTGAGTTTCAAAGATGGGGAGATAATCACCCAGTGTCAATTTCGTTTGGCGCTCTGGCAGACAGCACAGAACATCGTAAAGAAATTGTAACCCGCTTGGTAGAAAATGGTGTAGAGACCAGGATCTTTAGCGCAGGTAATCTCGGCCGGCATCCGTTCTGGACTGATTTATATGAAGAGTTCCGCGATGAGGTTAGTGATAATATCCACGCGAGAGGCTTTTTCTTGCCAAATTATCCTGAATTAACCGAAGAAGAAATAGAGCTTATTTGTAATATCGTTAAAGGTGAGTAATGAAAATTCTAGTAATCGGCGAAAGCTGTCTAGATATATACCGTTATGGCGAATGCAGTCGCCTATGTCCTGAAGCGCCAGTTCCGGTGATCAAGCTTTCAAACGAAGAGTATAGCGTTAATCCGGGAATGGCGATGAATGTATATACTAATATTAGAGCCCTGTCCGATTTGGACAAGACAGAGGTGTCTTTGATGACTAATAAAAATTGGGAATCAGTCAATAAAGTACGATATGTGGATGAAAGAACAAACTATATTATCCTTCGCGCAGATTATAATGATGAACAAATACCACATTGTGATGATCTGCGACAAATAGACTTCTCTCAATTTGAAGTTGTGGTCATATCGGATTACAATAAAGGCTTTTTGGCCGAAGAAGATATAGAATTTATTTCACATCAACATGAAAATACCTTTTTAGATACAAAGAAGATTTTAGGAGAATGGTGTTCTAATGTCAAATATATTAAGATTAATGAATTTGAATATAATCGAACGCAACACATGCTCAACGAGAGCATGGATTCTAAAATGATAATTACTTTGGGCCCGAACGGAGCCCGCCACCGAGATAAAACATATCCGGTCCCCAAGGTAGAAATAAAAGATACATCTGGCGCCGGCGATACTTTCATTGCTGCGCTCGTATTAAAATATGCAGAAACCAAGGATATCGATAAGTCAATTGAGTTCGCAAATCACAATGCGACCATTGTAGTACAAAAGAAAGGTGTTGCAGTCGTATGAAAGTAGTCTGGACAAACGGTTGTTTTGATATTTTACATCGAGGCCACTTCGAAATGTTTAAGTACGCCAAAGCTTTTGGCGAACAATTAATTGTTGGAATCGATTCCGACGAGAAAGTCAGAAAAGATAAGGGCCCCAACCGTCCTTTTAACAGCGCCGAAGATAGAAAGTTTGCTTTAGAGTGCATTAAACATATCGACGAAGTTGTGATCTTTAATTCGAGAGAAGAATTAGAACAAGAAATAAGACAACTACAGCCTGATATTATGGTTATAGGCTCCGACTGGAAAGGCAAAACTGTGGTAGGTGAGCAATATTGCACAGAACTGAAATTTTTTGATAGAATAGAAGGGTATTCAACCACGAATATACTGGAGAACCAATGATTTATGTATTTGATATTGACGGCACTATATGTGCAAAAGATGAATTTTCTGATGATAATTATGAAAATTCAAAACCAATCCTTGAACGCGTAAAAGTAGTTAACAGATTATATGACGAAGGCAATACTATCATCTTTCAAACCGCCCGCGGAATGGGAAGATTTGAGAACAACGCAGAGAAAGCTATAGAAATGTTTTACGATTTTACTGCAAATCAGCTAAATAGTTGGGGTGTTAAATATCATCAACTATTTCTTGGAAAGCCGGCCGGAAGTATTTATATTGATGATAAAGGAATGCAAGATGTGCATTTTTTTGAGCAAATGAGGGATATAGCATAATGAAGAATGAAACCTCTTTGCCTATGAATCACGTTGATAAAGGCTGGGGCTGGGAACGCTGGATCGTAAATTGTGAAGAATATTGTGGAAAGCTTTTATTCTTCAACAAAGGCAAGAGGTGCTCCTGGCACTATCATAAGATAAAGGATGAAGTATTTTATCTGCAATCTGGAAAGATGATGGTTTATTATTCAGATGAAGACGATCTCAAATCTGCAAATCAGATCATTCTTAATGCAGGAGATAATTTCCACATCTATAGAGGCCTCAGACACCAGATGGTGGCCTTAGAAGATAGTGAACTTTTTGAATTTTCCACACAACATTTTGATAGTGACAGCCACCGAATTATTAAAGGAGACTAAGATGGACACAGCAAATACAAATGAGATGAAATTTTCCAACCAAGCTTTAGGGGCAATTATGATGGCCCTTCAAGAATCGTTATTGAACCAGTTAGATATTGTTCCGATTCTTAAAGGGTTTGAGTTAATTCCTACAGAAGATGGCTTAATGGTTAAAAATCCTCCGACTGTACGAATAACCAATAATGAGTCTATTACCAACGAGCAGTTGGAAAATATGGTAAAATAATGCCAAGATATCGCTATGTATGCGATTCGTGCGATGACGAACGTTTAGAAATTCACTTATCGACTCAAGAGCCAGAGTACTGGTGTAGAAAGTGCTATGTGCCGGCCCGCATGACTCGCGCCCTCACGATGCCACATATAACAAAAGACACTCAGAAAGACACTCCTAAAATAGGCGACTTAACCAAAGAGTATATTAAGTCCAATAAAAAGCTTTTAGAAGAAGAAAAACAAAAAGCAATGGAAAGTACCCATGAGTAAGTTTGAAATTTTGCTTTCCGCAGCGCTGTTCCTATCTATAATTTTCAATATAGGTATTTTTATTTATGCGCGCGCCGCGATTGTAAGACTTCTCTCAGTTTCAGAAGAACTGGGAGATCTGCAGGAGATGATAAACGCATTTGCTGCTCATACTAAAAGTGTATATGAATTAGAAATGTTTTATGGAGATCAGACCTTAGAGAATCTAATGCACCATGCAATATCGCTAAATGAACAATTAGAAACATTTGAACACATATACGTATTAACGGAACAAGACACAGATGACAACAGAGACACCCCCGAAGAGGAGGCGCAGGAAGAAGAGAACGAATAAAAAAAATCATTATTTTACCTCAGTTCATGAGGATGCGATAATAAGATATTCTCAAACTAACTGCCGCCGAGAAAGAACAGAACTATATTTAAAATGGATCCAGCCAGCATTCAACGAAATGGTGGACAAAATAGTATTCACGTATAAATTTACGAGTCTTCCAAACTGCGACTCATTAAGAGATGAGTGTAAGATATGGCTGATGACAATTCTGGATAAATATGATCCATCAAAAGGCTCCAAGGCCTTTTCATATTTTTCTGTTATTACAAAAAATTGGTTTATCCACAAGGTAAAGCGCCAGCAAAAGCGCAATAAACGTGAAGTGGATTATGACAATATTTCTAAAAGATTTGAAGAAGAATATCTCTCTACGAGCGAGTCGTATGTCACCGATCGAGAAGAAAAAGAGTTTTGGAATTCATTTTATACGGAGTTAAAATCGTGGGATTCAGCTCAAATGAAAGAAAATGATCTTAAAGTTTATAAAGCTATCATTATTTTATTTGAGTCAAAAGACGATATCGATATTTTTAACAAAAAAGCTATTTATTTATATCTCAGAGAGATTACTGGATTGAATACTAAGCAGATTGTTAATTCATTAAAGAAATTTCGTAAGAGATATTTTATCTTTAAACAAGGGTGGGAGAACGGCGAGCTATGAGCAAAAAAGATCTGGAATCTTTAATAGATGAAGCTCTAGATAATATTCGCAATGATAGAAAGGCAGCTAGAGAGTTTTTAAACGAGATTGCAAATCAGATTGCAAATGATGCTGAACAAAACAAATACCTTAGTCCCGTCGCTGCTAAGCATATCGAAACTTTACAAAGGTCCAACGAACAGCTAGTAAAACTTATTGGATTGCGTCAAAAAAATACAACCAAATCAGCTATGTTGTCAGAAGACGATAAAGATAGTTTGTTTGATTTGATTCAAGGAGATATTTCCTAATGGCCTTTGATCCGTCCTCCTTCACAACAATTAACATGCTAATGCAGATGGCGTTTGCATCTCCTCCGTCTCTTATTAATCGAGGAGACGCCGGCGATACGAGAGAATTTACAGCATATGCTTTACATGATTCAGTTCCTATAGGAGAAAAAGCTTACGAATCCTTCTCGGGCGCCACAAGCGAAAGTGATTTTATTAGAACAGATATAACTTCAAGATATCAGGTGTTTTGTATGATGGTGGGAGATCAGGAGGTGGATGATATCCCAGCAGTACAAAATCCTCATAATTTTAATCCAGTTTGTGGCTCAGATCTAAAAATACAAGATGCGGCCAAAACCTTATATACGCGTTGTTATACGGCAAGAGATTTTGTTTTAGATGATAAGGGCTATCCTCAAAAAGGAGATAGGGTAAAAATCCGTCTAAGATTTCTTGATGACGGAACAATTGACCTATCAACTGGAGAACTTGTGGAAATAGAGGAACGAGGAGAATTTGTCAAACAAAATGAATCTTGTATTGGCGAATCTTTAGCTGGTCTTTTTGCCGGGACTATTGGTCGAAAGGCGGGAGATCCCCACGAGACACATACAAACGTAGTGTATAGCCCCGCACTGAAGGCTCTGCCGGCTTATGGATATCAGTGGACCTACCCCGATGTAACCGGCAATTTTGAAACTACTCCCGCAAAGCCCGGCGAGACAATCGCTGGCACCGACGCAGTTTTGGTTTATGCCGGCACAGGAACAGGCCCGACCCTCTCAAGAAAGCCGGCAGACGGCTACCTGTGGATCGAGAGCGCGGCCGCCAGAGACTATCGCGTGTATGCGAAACAGAATACCGCTGGCCATCGACCTACATCCTTTTACCCCTCCTCTGATACTAAAGAAGGCGATTCATATCCGCCGGCCGAAAATGTAGTGTGGACCAAGGACCCCATAACAAATCATCTACTGGCGGTTAAGCCGGCCACCGGCTATGTGTGGTCGAGCACAAATAAGGAGGATTATACGGTAAAAACCGCTCCTTCCGGAGGGTAGCCGAGGAATATTATGTCTTATCCAGTTTCATCGTTTACAAGTACACACTCACTTATGGCCTTGGCTGTAGCCAAGTCAGCAGGTAAATTTACTACCCCGGCCCGCGGGGAGACAAAAACCTTTGTGGCGATTGCCCTTGAAGACGGAGTTATTTTAAATAAAGAGCAGTTTGAAAAATGGTTGGGTGAAACAAATATAGAAGTAAAACAGGGTCCAATGACGGCCCCAGCGCGCGTGATAGTGCGCGCCAAGGTTGTTGCTGACGAACACGACAGACCAATCGAAGCGAAGGACAATCCTTTTGCTAAGCTTGACGATCCCTGTGACTTTAATTATAGTGATCCGGTAGAATTTAAGGAAGCCATGGCGATTATGGCACAATATACTTATTTTGTAAGTGGGAAAGATTTTAGCTTATCTGACGATACCACCATTCGAAAAAATGATCAAATATATGTGTCTCTAAAGACAGACTCAAATGGCGCTTTAATGTTAGATGGAACCGCTGGCCGACTGATATCGCTAAAGTCTCGCGCGAAAGATGAATATACGAACTTAGACACTTGCCAGATACTATCTAATGTGTTTGCTGCCCAGGCTTCTTCCGCTTCCGGCGGTATACCTTCCGGCACAGGTGCGATCAACAGCAGTACTAGATTTTCATACCCGGGTGAGAAAAGAAATATACCATTTTCTACTTATCAAAATGCTAAGGCCTGCGATCCGGCTAATACAGAGGCTGAGACTCTCCAAGATTATTTTACAAACACTCAGTGGGAAGCATTTAAAAAAGGCTTGGCTCAATTTGAAGGAAATTATGCTTCTGTTAATCAATGGCAATATATGGGCAAGTATCAGTTTAGTGTTCATAAGATGAAGAAATATAAAATGATAACACAAGCGGCCTACGATTCTATAGGGGGCTCTAAATTTTCTCAAAGCGGCGAGAAGGGCAAAGCAACACAAATTGCAGTTGAAAAAAAGTTAAAGACCATGTATGACGATCCAAAAAGCTGGGCTGGCACAGACGGCGTTAGCTCTCGCGCAGATTGGATTGCAAATAAAAATGAGGCCCAGGAAAAAATGTTCATTAAACACGCCAATGATGAATTTAAGGATCTTAAACGCAAGGGCATGATTGACACAAGTAATCCATCAGACGTGGGAGGAATGTTGGCGTCCGCCCACTTGTTGGGCACCGGCGGCGCCACGAATATGCGCAAGAATGGTATCGTTAAGGCAGATGGTAATTCGATGCCTGGACATGTGTATTATGTGGTAGTGGGTCAGGGAACATGTCCTTAGATCCTACTTCTTTTACTACTCCTCGCGCATTGCTAGGTCTCCTTATACATATGGGCTCTGTAAAGCGCTACGACAAACGTGGCACCACTAGAAAATTTAAAGCAATCGCTTTGACTGATTCGGTTCCTTTAAACCGCGGAGCCTTACGATTAGGCAACTTAAACACAAATGAATCGCGCCGAATTTTACGAGCTAGAATTAGAGGAGAACTATACGACTATAAAGATCCGCATTCGCGACTTGATGATCCTTGCGATCCCTCTTTTGCATCGAAACCGGATGAAGCGTTGGCTCTAATAATGCAGCACACACTTTGTGTAACGGCAAAAAACTTTGCTGCTGGCACCACTGATCCGATCGGCAAAGGGGATGAAATTATCATGTCGTGCTCGATTGATAAAGATGGTCAAACAGATGTAGAATATGCAACTGTTGTGGATGTTATAAGAAGGGCGGCCCTCATAAAAGAAGTAGACAAGACGGAATGCGTAGATGTCACCAAAGACTTTTCTAGTCAAAGCTTTGCTTTGGAAACTTTCATCAAGGGCTCAACTACAGAAGGGGAAGCAACTCCGGAAGGAAAAGAGTGTCCCGATCCTACTGCCGCGGCCGATAGCTTAGATTATAGTGCCATTACAGCAGTTGAGATAAAATCTCATCAGCTGCAGCAATATGATGAGAAAGACAATCACTGGAGATATCAGCAGCCAAGTTTAGGAAATATTAAATGGTTAGCTGAGACAAAAGGCGTTAAACATATTATTAGGCTTAATGGTGATGATGATAATGCGACTGATTATTCATGGGATCCTCAGCTTGGAGCTTGTATTTCTAAAGCTGTTGAGGCGCATTTCTGTAGAAATGTTTTGAAAATAGAGTATTCCAGAGTTAGTTCTCATGACGGATGTATCAAAGGCCAAGGCTTTGTCGATAGTAAAAAAAATGTATTTGCAATTTTAAATAAAGGGAATACTCTAATACACTGTAAACATGGAGCAGATCGCACAGGATATCTGGTGGCTGCATGGATAAAGGAAAAGAAATTGCCTGTTAAAAATAGACGCTCATCAACTGCCATCAATAATCCTACTTTAGAACAACTATGGCAGTATACCATATCTTTTAATTCATGGGCGCGCCCAGGCACAGCCAATTATATATGTAAACACTCATTAATTTCTTATGGTAGATATTTGGATGGATTTTGGCCAGTGGATGATTTTTGTAAAACACATATAGATTGTGCTATTTGTAAGCCCCAAACAAAGAAAAGCAAAAATTGGAAAGCCGTACCTGGCGGAAAAGGCAAATGTTATCCGTGGTGATAAGTAAAATTTGCTACATATTTTATCATAAATGAATAATTATAAAGAATACCGAGAGTCATAATAAATGTCTAAGAAAAAGAAAAAGCTTTTTAATAAAAACAATTTTCAATCTTGTGAGAGTGTAGGCCGCGTTTTCGGCAAAACTCAAGAAGTAGAAGTCACCATCCCCCAGGACCTTCTCGATGAAGGCCGCCCAGTCCGGACAATGGCTGGTGGACTAGGCAATACTCCACCTATCGAACCCTCGGTTCAGCGTAATGTATCTTTTGGCGAGAAAGCCATATATTTTGGAAATGCGGGAATAATTATGGGCCCACAAAGAAACACTAATGAACTTAGCGGCGAAGGCGCCTCTGGTTTTCCATCTGATACGATTGATCTTGTGGTGGGATTTAATGATGGCGGAACTCCGTGCGACGGAACTATTGTGAACGTCAATACGGCAACTGACGCTGCCCGAGTATATGTTAGTCGATCTGTTAGGGTTGACACCATGTTTGGTGTTGCGCGCTCCATTGATGAGGGCGAAGCAGAAAAACCCTTATCGGCGGTAGTCATGAAAGCAGATCGTGCGAGAGTTATAGGACGCCAAGGCATTAAACTAGTGACCGGCCGCCAACAAGGCCTCACAGGCGCTGGCCAAAAAGGAGAAAGAAACTCAAAGGGTGGCGACTACCAACAGAGCGCCACTATTGATCTAATTGCAGGAAACAATATAGAATCTCATCATTTGCCGCTTCCTGAATTAATGAGACCTTACGAAGATTTGATTGGCATATATATCCCATCTTGGGAGCCAAAATACAATTATCTTCAGCCTGCAGTTTTGGGTGACAATTTAAGAATTTGTTTAAGTGAAGTTGCGGATATGATTGAATCTTCATGGAACGCCCAGATGACAATTAATATAGCTTTGATGACAGTTTTTTCATCTATCTCTAAAGGTTTTATGGCCATCCCTGGTGCCCAGCCCCTCTCAGCTGCAACTGAAATTGTCGCACAACTATTGAAGAGTTATGGGCCTGACGCACAGTGGTCAGTCGGCCAGCAATTACAACTTTGGCATAAGAATTTTCTTGATCCTACTGCTAAAAGATATATTTCTAGTGTTAATGTTAATTTAACTTAACGTATAAGGTTTGATAATGTCTAAATCTGAAATTTTACCATTCCAAGATGCCAATGGCGACGGTCTAAATGATGTTTGTGACGAAGTTTTAGAGGTTCTTCCTCCGAAATGTGGGCCAGATTGCACCCCCAACAGCAAGGCGCTTGTTCCAAATTGGCAAGATGCACCAGAGCCGTTTTTAAATGAAAAGAGGTGCTATTATCAAACAACCATTACAACAAGATATGACACCACTTTTGGTAATAATATTCTTGATCCCGGCGCCCTAACTGAAGCCGCGGCCGCGGCAGCTATAGAAGAGATTTATAGCGAATATGTATATGATGCTATTGAAGATCTTTTAAATTATTATGATAAAGCAAACACATCCGGCACTCAAGCTCAAGTCTTTTCCATGATAGAGAGAACGAATTGGGACTTAAATATACGAAAGTTTAGTCGATTGAAATTGCTTTACTCGGTCCCTACAAATGAGTTTGATGCATTGCCCCCTGCAGAAGAAGATGAGTCAGAACCTTCTGATACAGAGATTTCTTTTGCTACCGAAGAATTGAGTATGCTTCTTGTACAGCTCAGAAAAGGTCTTTGGATGTATGGAAGAAATTTAAAGATCTATAGAAAGGTAGAGAACTCTAATTTGTTATTTGTTAGCGATAATAGTGTTTTCAATCTCGATCAATATGGAGATTTTGGACTTGGTGCCGGCTCTTCTATAATGAGCAACTTAATTTCCGAGTTGGATGAATTTCTCAATAATAGAGGATTCAATCTTCAAGGCGAAGGCGGATTTATTAGCGAAGTAAGAAACAACAATCGCGCAGTTAGCAGACTATCCTTTGGATTCACAAGTGGCGAATTAACCAGCCTCACTATTGAAGCCGCCGGCTGCCGAGAGGGCTCTATTACTTATACTGGCAAACTGGTCTATCTCAAAACAAGAGGATCTGCCTGGGTAGATAAAACAGCTCTGAATTATTTGATAAATATTCGCGAAATGACAACAGATCTGACGGCGCGCTCCCCAACTCCATGGATTGATTTTCTTATAGAATACACATATCCGGAAATATATACGACCGCTAATTCTCAATATGACCACAGTACGAAAGGCACTTCGTGCGTGGGAAATGCATTAGTGGAAGAAGCAAAGCAGCTAGGAGAGGATATATTAGACGAAGTGTTTAGTCTAGGGGATGCAATTGCCTATCAATTTCACAAGCAAACTTGCGCAAAAACAACAGAAGAGCTACAGCTTATAAAAGAAGAAATGTCTCTATACTTGACCGCCGCCCAGCTTGAAACTGATGATGAAGGGCTTAACAATTCTTATTATAATCGAGGCACGGCGACATCTCGCGGCCAGCCTTTGTATTATACCATTGGAACAACTGATAAAATAAAGGCCCTAGCAACCGAACAAGCATACGCAGAGATAGCTGCAGATGATGAAATGTTTTCGGATTTTTGCCTCTGGTTATTTGGGCAAAGACCCAGCGATAATAAATTTCAAATAGGCATTGATGCATTTGCTAATCTTAAGCTTCCGGAAAAACTACACCGCCTAAAGATATGTGGTCTTTTAGATCTGATGGTTGAAGCTATTCAGTGTTTGATGTCTGGCTTAAGTTTGCAAGAGGCGCTTGGTAAATTAATTCAAGCAGCTCTCCAGGGAATGTCTGTTAAGAGCTTGGATGATTTATTCGTAGGTCTTCCGCTGGAAAAACAAGAAGAACTCGGCGCGCTACTAACTCAAAAACTAGAATCTGGCGAAATCTTTCGCGGTGAATCTAACACAGCAGCTTTCGATGCCGAAGCCGGAAATTATTTTGAAGACGACGAACAGGCCGCCGAATCCGCAGCGGCCGCTGAAGAAGCTCGATTGAGAAAAGAAGCCGAGCACGCAGCTGAAGCTGCAGATCCTTGGGGATATGAGCGCGCACAAGCGGCCGCTGCAGCCGAAGCGGCCGCGGAACACGAGGCATTGATGGCGGATCCGTGGGGTGCCGCAGGCACTACGTTCGCGGGAGAAATCAGCACCATGGTGGATGATAGCTTGGGATCCGAAACTAGTGTTGAAGAAGCTGATTGGAAGCGCTTCCGAGAGGGAAATACGGGCGGCGCCTCCTACGGTGAGTGGACCGAGAGTCTTAGAACTACGGAAGGCTCCCTTGCCCAAGGCCCCCTTTCAAAATTGTCAGAAGGGGTTGGCGACCTAAATGCGTCTAGCATAGTGGGGGCATATATTCAAGCACTTCATGAGGTTTATATTGGAGACGAATTAGCTTTGATAGACTTGCTAGGCAACTTTCCTGGAGCCCCACTTGTCACTAAAATTATAGCTTCGATGCAGTGTCCGGTTCCTCCTTTCTTTAGTCCGCCGGTGAGCGATATGTTTAAAGACTGGGAATTGCCTATTTGCACCAATATGAAAAAGATTACATGGCCCCAGTTGCAGATTCCTCCTCGACATAAATTTAAAGACCTGTGGATCTTTCTCAAGAACGCCATAAAACTTGCCTTAGCTAAGCTTTTACAGCAAATTTTAGTTATGCTAATTGTAAAGGTATGTGAAATATTATCTAAAGCTGCCTGTGCCGGCATAGGCCTAATAGGAGATTTGGCTAAGAACGCAGTTACCGGAGAAAATACCCTTGCAGAAATGGTTAGAGAATCTATTTGTGGCGATAGCACCGATGAAGAACAACTGGCCAATACAGTACAAGATTTGTTTTCGTCATTTGGAAATGGCGCCGGCGCCCTTAGTGATTCAGACGAAGTGATGGATTTTGCCATGGACCTTTCAAGTGCAGTAACGCAAAATGAAATGGCGAGCGCTTTCTTGGGAGAGCCTTCATCAGAATTCTTAATAGTGGCTGATAATCTTTGCACCAACGAATATCCTACCTTCACTAAGGCCTTTGGAGACAAGAATGCAATCAAAAAAGCGTTTGAAAATATGGGCAATATAATGCCTGTCTCCTTCAGAGATAGCTTACGAGACTCTCTGACAGATGAGGGTGACACTTTACCGTCTAATCCCACTCTGTGTGCTACGGACGCAGCGCTCGAAGAATTTTGCGAAAATAGAGCCACTCTTTTAGAAGGCCGTGCGAGCCCAGGCCAAATTAGAAAACATTGTGATGATTTTAGAAATGCATTATCAGATGATTTAGGAGATTTGGCGCCCATTATGAACGATTTAACCGGCTATATTGAAGATAATATGCCGCCACTTGTTTCCGATCCAGGCTGCAACAACGGCATAATGCCATATGAGCCAGAAGAAGTAGCAGAAGCCGTAGGAGCAAGCCTAGGAAATTCGTTAGAGAAACTTAAAATTGCCTACAGTACTGATATGCTTGGAAACGGCCCAGGCAAGAAGAACTGGGGAATGATGAATATGATATTATCGGACACAATGGGCCAACCCCTTTCTACTCATCACAGGAAAACGAGCAATCAAGAAAGGCGAGTTGACTTTTATAGAAACTGGTCATGGTCAGAAATGCAAGACCAACTCCAGGAGATACTTGATAGCGTGGGCGTCGATATCATCTTGAATCCTCTTGGAGGTTTTTTACAGTTGGTGCCTTTGGTGAATAGTCTTCCGCGGCCGATTGAGGCTCAACGCGGCGCCTATCCTTTGTATGTGGGAGAGTGGTTGCGCGAACAAATAGGCTCACTTAGTGTATCTTATGATTTTAACAATACTCTAGAGGCCTCTAGTCGTCCAGAAATTTTTAGTGCATCGTACAGTCAGTTGATTCCAGATTTTTCTCCATGGAAGAATAGAAAAGTTAATTATTTAGGGCTTCCTGATTTCGGATATAATGTGAAAGTTTTCCCCAATTCAGAAGAGGGATATGTAGAGTTTGTCAAGCCGGCACGAAAGAACACGCCAGATGTTACATTGCCCTTCCGAGACAATGCGAGAGGAATCGAAGAATTTACATATGCATTTGGATTTGATATAGAAGCATATTTTGCCGATTTATCGCTTACAGTAAGTGGCAGCTCAACGCCCAAAATTCAATCTCGATCTTTGGTTTGTAACAGGGCCAATGTTTATAAAGAACCGGATACTGGAATTGTCACAACAACTCCTAGCGACTCAACGAGAGTCAAAATATACAATATATTAAATCAGAGTGCTAACTTTAATGATTCAGCTCATGCGATAGCGCTGGAAGATCCGATCGCTGCATCTAAAATAGTAGCAGATAGAAATACCTCTACAGGAGAAACAATCAAAGAAAGACTTTATGAATTCATGTGCGTGGAAAACACTTTTGATGGCATCGATTTAGACCCTTATCCTAAATTTCAACAATGTTTTAATGTCTATGGCGAGCAAACCCCGCAACAAGTCTTATTACATGAAATGGTGGATAACGCCAGCGTATCCATAGAAGCATGTGATTCTGCAATAAACACAATCATGTCAACATTTCAATCAAAAATCCAGACAGATATATATGACAACGAAAATGCATGGCTATATGGCGCCGCCTATGACAGCTTAACCGGAACAGATGCCGAGTATGTGATACCAGATAACACTCCCAATGTTGCTGAAGAATATTGGGGAGGCGCCTATCAAGATGCTATGTGGACCGATCCAGATCCGGAAGTCGTTCTTCCAAATCGTCAAATAAAAAATGATGATATGATTCTCGGCCTAAGCCGCATGCAGTATCAGATAGAAAAAGGCGAACGGGGGGATGATACGGAGAATCGAGTATTTTATCTTGATCCGATTTTATACGGAGGCACATATATGAATCCTCCGGTCTATATTAAGCCCCTCCCCAACAAAGGCTGGACAGGGCTTGTGGATGCTCTATTTCCGGAAATGAATGCATGTAAGCCCAGTTTAACTGATTTGGTAGATTTTGAAGATATTGAGTCTAAGATTAGTGAGCTTTATCGAAATATGCCTGAAGACGATCGCTTGGCTCGGGATCCTGAATGTGTTGTTGAGAAGCCATACAATAGAATTTTAGATCGATCATCTAAATCTTTTCTTCGCGGCCTCGTCCCTGCAGCTATACGTATTTATGCTAGCACACACATAATTAAATCTCTTAGTGTTTTTACTAAATTTATACCTCGTGTTCCTGAAGTTTGTAGTGCCATTTATGCCTCTTATATTATTGAACAAATGGAGAATTCTTTTAAAGATGCGCAAGGAGATGGCTGGGAGCTTTTTACTTTGTTTAAAGATGAGGAGTTTTGGTACGCATTTTTAGAACAAGCGGTGGAAACTTATGCAACCAAGATAGAAGATGAAGAGATTATTCCCCCTCCCCATATTCAAAATGCCCTAACTCGCCTAAATTATATGCAAGTTAACTATGAATATCCAAATAAGCAAGATCTCAAGGACGCGAAGGACAATGAAGAAGTATCTGCGTTTAAACTTTTAAAGCATTATCGCTCGGAACAAAATCTTGAAGCCGTGCAGGCCACCGAAGAAGATGCAAAGCTGATTTTGTTAGAGCTGGTTGTCGAAGAGCTAAATATTATGTCTAAGAAAATCATTCAGAATCTAGATGCTATCGGCCTTATTCCAGATGTAAAAGATATTTCATATTATATTTTGGATAATTTTACTGCGGAATCAGACTTAACCCTCAATGAAGCGGTGGAGATAGACGGCTCCTTCCAAACTATTTTTCCAGATCTTCCTACTGTTCCTTACGATGAAAATGATGATGCCGAAGACCCTTATTATACTGATGGTGGAGAGTTTGTGATGGCCGAGACTGACATGCTTGGAAATAAGCAAGGGGAAGAATATGTGGGTTATTATCACGTCCACACCGATCAAGAAACAGGAGACATTATTTATATGGAGGGCGAATACCATAGTTCTTCTCCACATGCTGTTTTAAAGCCTGTTATTAATGTGGCTCAAATTCCTATCGGAAATGTCCCAGATCTGGGAACTGTGTCTGGCGTTGATAGCGAAAAACCCTTTCTAGTAGAAAAATATATTAGGATTAACTCAGGTCGATATGATACAGCTACTGCTGTAGAGATGATCTTAGAAAATCCAGACGACACTCTTTTGTCGGAAATTTATCCTGGTACTATAGAAATAGTGAAAGATTCTACAGGAAAACCCGTAGGCATTACAGGTGAGATGGGAGTTAGGTATGGTCTGAAGTTTTCTATTTTAGTTGGGAGTAGTTATCGTGAGATTACATCTGTGGAAATGGATGCGCTTGATTATACGGTTCAAAAGTTTACTACTGTGAGTGCCAATAGTGCATTATTGGCATGCTTAATAAATCAGCTTAAGAACGATGAAAAATTTAGACTTTCAATAGGGTATATTTTTCCTATCAAGAAAATAGTGTCTTTAATGGCTATTTATGCTGACATGGGGCTTCTTGCTTCTATTGGAGAAAAAACCGTTGGCGATGGAGAAGCTTGGAAAGGCGTAGGAGTTAACTTTGCGTTTGATCCAGAAACAAAGCCGGGGATGTATGCCAAGATAACACTTAAAGAAGATGATGATGGAAATGAGATGGTAGATAGCGTAAGTATTGAAGGAAAGCCAGGATGGGCAAGTAGCGATGATAGAAATATGTGGTCTCCTCTTTTCACACAGTGGGATGAGTGGGATCAGGTGCTCTTAAAAAATTCCAAAGCCCGAATTAAAAAATTATTTAAGAGTAACTATAACAGCAGATTTCGCGAGTTCGATATTAAAGGATTATCGGGCCCAGATTTTGGTCAAATGTATATGCAAAGGCTTAGAGAAAACCTTAGACTCCCACAGGGAGATCGAATTTTACCAAGATTTAGAAGAAAAAGAATTCGATCAAATCCATTTAATGCTAATGGCGAGGCGTGCGAAAACGAAGAATGATGATATTTATTATAACAAAAGAGGTAAATTTTTATGTGGGGTCCAAGTGCACCAATAACTCCAAGTTCAGCTGAGGGGTTTAAGCTAACCAGTACATTGGCTGAATTAATCAGTCAAAATTTTAAAATGCTATTGTTGACGATGCCCGGCGAACGTGTAATGTACCCAGAATTTGGAGTAGGTCTAAAAAAATATTTATTTGAGCCCTTTACGGCTCAGACCTATGCCAAAATCAGAGCGCGCATAAAAAGCCAAACCTCTGCATATTTACCCCCCATCAACATTGTTAGTATTGAGTTTGATGATTCAACAATAGATCGATATCAGTTGGGGATTCGAATAGAATACCAGGTGACTAGTATCGGTATTGCTGATGTACTAGACTTGCTGATCAAGTAGGAGAAACCACACATGTCGAATGAACAAAAGAAAATAATACCGATTAATTATACAGCTACTGAATTTAACAGCATTCGCCAAGAATTAATTCAAGTTGCTGAAAGATTTTATCCTGATAAATTTAGAGATTTCAGTGAGGCATCTTTCGGCGCGATGATGGTGGATGCTGTTGCATATGTTGGCGATCAGTTATCCTTTTATTTGGACTACAATGTTAATGAGACTTTCCTAGATACAGCTTATCAATTTAATAACGTTTTACGCCATGGGCGTATAATGGGGTACAAGTACACAGGCCCAGAATCTAGTTTTGGGAGAGTGGCTATATTTATTATGGTGCCGGCCTCTTCTACCGGTATCGGCCCCGATACACGATATATTCCCATTTTACAGGTAGGGACCAGATTTTCATCTCAAACTGGAGTTGCTTTTTCTTTGATCGAAAATATAGATTTTTCTAATCCAAAAAATCAAGTCGTTGTAGCAAGAGTTAACACAAATACTGGCGCCCCCACTCATTATGCCATTAAGGCATATGGAAATGTAGTTTCTGGGGTTTTTGGCAGCGAAACGGTGTCAGTAGGGCCCTTTGAAAGATTCCGCAGGGTAAGATTAAGCGCAGCAAATATTAGTGAAATCATAAGCGTCGTAGATACGGACGGAAATGAATATTATGAGGTAGATTATCTGTCTCAAGATATGATCTTTAAAGAACTGGCAAATAATAATTTTAAAAACGACAATGTGCCATCCATTTTGAAGCCCTACTTGGTTTCTAGAAAATTTGTAATGGAAAGAACAAGATTTAACACATACCTGCAGTTTGGAAGCGGTGATGCATCCCAGTCGAATGTGGTCGCAAACCCTCAAGAAGTGGCTATGGATATATATGGAAAAAACTATGTCACTGATATGACTTTTGACCCTACGCGCCTTTCAAAAAATACAAGTTATGGAATTGTACCTGCGAATACTGAATTGATAGTTAGCTATAGGAGCACTTCTACGGGTAACGCCAACCTCGCATCTTATCAGCTAACCTCTACTAGTAGAGTTGTGGCTGATTTTCACGATCGCAGACAACTAGCGGACGCAACCGTTAGTGAAGTTTTGGAATCAGTAGAGGTAACCAATGAAGAGCCTCTAGTTGGAAGCGTTACGACCCCCACAACTTCCGAAATAAAAAGAAGAATATATGATACATTTCCAACGCAAAATCGTGCGGTAACAAAAGCTGACTATGAGAGCGTGGCTTATAGAATGCCCTCTAAATATGGCTCTATAAAAAGATGCTCCGTGCAACGAGATCCAAGTTCCCTCAAAAGAAACTTAAATATGTATGTAATATCTGAAGACAGCTTTGGAAAATTTACACAATCTAACACAACTATAAAAAATAATTTAAAAACTTGGCTGGACAATTATAGAATGATAAGTGATACAATTGATATTTTAGATGGTAAAATATTGAATTTTGGAATTGAATTTACAGTAACCCCCACAACTAGTGTAGACAAATACACTTTATTAAACAGGTGTGTCAACCATTTGGCTGAGAAATTCTCCGATGGCTATTATATTGGAGAAGCGATCTACATAAGTGATATATATACGGAGCTAAAAAAGGTCACTGGAGTCTTAGATGTTAATTCGGTTAAACTTGTTAACAAGACAGGGGCCCAATATTCTAATATTCAAATTAATATAAATGACAATCTTTCGCCTGACGGCACCATGGTAATAATGCCAAAAAATGTAGTAGCAGAATTAAAATATCCAACCGACGATATTAGAGGAAAAGTTAAATAATGGGCATTAAAAGATATGTTGCCAACGCCAACAATACAATAAGAAATGCATATCAATCTAATTTGACCACTCGGGGTACCGGATCTAATACCGGCAAAGCAGACGTAGTGGAAACTTTTTCAATCTATGGCCGGCAAGCCAGCAGCTCCGTAGAATTGTCGCGAATATTAATGAAATTTCCTATTGAATCGATCACCACCGATCGAAATAATGGAGTACTCCCGGATAGCGGAAGCGTAAGCTTTTTCTTGCGCCTCTACAACGCCCCTCATTCGCGAACGGTTCCTCAAGATTACACGCTCATGGTAGAGCCTATTTCAGAAGAGTGGGAAGAAGGCGTAGGACTCGATTTGGCAACCTATAAGGATATCACCAATGGAAATACCGGCTCTAACTGGATAATGAGAACCAGCACCAATGTTGCTGAAATAACTAAATATACATTCACATCTGACACTAAGGCTGATTATGGCGCTGGCGATGGGGCAAATTATATAATTCTATACAACACAGCCGATCGATATAACTTATGGTTCAATGATGGCTCTGGAGACTCGGCACCTAGCGTGTCGGGTAGCGAAATCGAAATGGACCTAAGCACTGCTTCAGCAACGCCGGGTAAGGCATCAGTAGCGTCTTTGTTTAGAGATGTTCTCAATGGGCAGTCAGGATTTTCCACCAGTATAGATCCTACAGATGACGCAATTATATACGTAACTGCAAGTACCGCCGGCGGCGCAACTGATTCTTCTATTGTGGGAACCCTAGATGGTATCGATTTGGTCGTGCAGCAGACTGGAAACAATGCAACGCCATGGGACATGGTAGGAGGCGATTATATTACGGAAGCAAATGCCGCTTATCCTTATCGGTGGTATAGCCAAGAATTCGCCACTGGCTTAGAAGATTTAGAAGTGGATATCACAGGCCTTGTAGAATTATGGTCTGCCGGCACAATTGATAATTATGGAGTGGGAATTCACTTAACAGGCACATTTGAAGGTTATTATAATTCAACGAATGATGGCACCTATAGTGGCTATATAGAAAACACCACTGGTTCGACAATTTCATATTATACCAAGAGATTTTTTGCAAGAGAATCTCAATATTTCTTTATGCGGCCAACAATTGAGGCGCGCTGGGACTCGACTCTTAAGGATGATCGAGGAAACGTTAAATATAGTAGTTCGTTAGCCCCGTTGAATGACAATATAAACACACTATTTTTATACAACTATATTAATGGAGTCTTAAGAGATATTCCCGGTATTGATGGCACCGACGCAGCCGCGCGCTCAATCTACGTTAGTTTTTATTCGGGCTCCGCAGACAATACAGAGCCTTCGGGTTCGGCTCTTGAGTTGCCCACCACTCTTCCATATGTGTGGGTAGGTTCTGACAATCCATATGTGGTTACTGGCGCGTGGGTAGAGACAGGAGTATATAGTGCCTCTTTCGCCATCACAGGGACCCGCGCACCGCTTACAAAAGTGTTTGATGTGTGGCACGATGGGTCCGGAAAAAATAACCCTTGGGCTAGCGTAGAGTATGCCACATCATCGTTTTCCCCAACAAACTTTAGCGCATCGCAAACAATTAGAAAGCCAGTCTATTATTTAAGTATTACAAATTTACAAGACAAATACCGCAGTGATGAGACTGCAAGATTTAATTTATTCGTGCGTAACAAATATTGGAAACCTACGATTTATACAGTGGCCAATAGTTCTGTCGAAAGCACAACTATTCAGAGCGCCTCTTATCGTGTGTTCCGCTTAATGGACGCTTACGAAGCCATCCCCTATGGAACAGGATCCGATATCCCAACAGGACTTTCTTATGATATATCAGGAAATTATTTTGATTTTGATATGAATCTATTGCAGCCTGGATATGCATATGCCTTTAAGTTCTCTTTCTATGATCCTTCTTTAAAATCATGGACAGAACAAAGTCAAGTATTTAAGTTCCGAGTAGAAGATTATGAGTATTAAAAAGCTTTTTGATTCAACAAATAAATCACGAAAATATTTATCCGGCTCGACTCAAGCAGGCGCCTTTTCTTCGGTTGAGTCTGCTCGAAACGTAGAAGCGCTTCAAAAAAAGCAAGAGGCTTTTATACCTCATGTAAACTATGAATATCCATCTCAATTTGCCAGATATGGTTCTGCATACCTTTATTATAAAGCGGCCATCGAAAGAATACACGATTATTACCCCTATGATGGTTCCAGCGCTGAATTAACAGAGTTTTATAATAAATCGCTTGAGATAGAAAAGTATATTTTCAATAAAAAATATCCTCGACGAAACGGATATGCTATTTTTAGTCCGGACAGTTATGGTACGGTTGCCTCAATAACTGATGGATACGCCCTCACAAATACTCTGGAGTATATTACTTTTTATGGTGGTCCTCATACTGGCTCGGAGGGCACCTCCCTTAAAGACTCGTTCCCCACAGAAAAGAATAGCCAATATCAACAGGCCAACATCTACGACACTGATATCTATAGAACAGAAGGGCTGCCTACCAACTATGGCCAAGGAACTCGCCAATCTAATCTTAAAGCTAATTTTGACACCGGCACAACAGTCGAGTTTTGGCTAAAAACCGGATCTTTAAATTATGCGACCGAAACGCGCAACCAAGTTATTTTTGACTGGTGGAATGGCGAAGAAACATCCAGCGCAGATTACGGCCGTATTCTTATTGAGTTAACATCGTCTAAAAATATTGATGATGATCCGATGCGACCGTTTATGGTCACTATTCAATCTGGCGCATGCACCACAAAAGATTTTATCAGCTTAGGTGACTCATCAATAGCCACTAGCTCTACCGGACTAGGCTCATGGAGCCATTATGCAATCAGCATGTATAATTCCGGAGATTCCATTAAAACAGATTTGTTTATTAATGGCCGCTTAAGCGATAGTGTCGCAAGAGTTCCTTATAGTTTAACTTCCTCTACCGCTTCTCGCACATGGCCGACTGTGGTGGACGATCCTTATTCTTCAGTAGACAACTTACAAGGTTGGTGGAGGCTAAACAGCGATTTAAGTTCCGAAGGTGATGCTCCTGATAGAAGCGGCAATTCTAGAGATGGCACCTTTGATTCTAGTGACGATCGGCCGGCCTATTCTACTTCTCTTTATCCATCTGCTTATATTCAAGAGTCTAGTAACACTTTTGATGGCTCGGATACAATGATAAATATCGGCACCGCCGCAACATGGAATGCGCTTATCGGAACCACAAGCGACAAAACCATGACCTTCGCAGCTTGGATCCGCCCGACCTCCTTGACCTCAACGCATCATATTTTGAGCATGGGCGGCGCCGTCGCCGACAACGATGGAGAGGTTAATTTTCGCATCCTCAACAACGGCAGCCCCGAACTATATGCTTCTTTTACCGGAGACAATGGTCGGTGGTATTCTGCCGATAGTGGATTAATATCTGCCGACACATGGTATCATGTGGCTATTACTTACGATGCTTCTGACGTGGCAAATAATCCAGTTATGTATGTAGACGGTGTTAGCGTGGGAGTAACCGAAGCGACTACTCCAGTTGGAACATACGAGGGTATTGTAACTGATGCGTGTTATATTGGAGATAATGGCGCCGGAAACCAGGCCTTTGAGGGGCAACTCGCAGATGTGGCAATTTGGAATACCATTTTAACAGCCGATGAAATTGCTTCCATCTATAGCGCTTCTAAAATAAAGAGCGCCACCCTTACAGTTGAGGAGCTTCAAAGCAAGGGCGCAATTGGTCGCATTGGAGCCCTTCAGACCGCACCACCCGGCACCTCAGCAGCAATTGGTTCAGGAAAGCTTTCTGGCTCTATGGATGAATTTAGGTTCTGGAAAGATAGGAGAAATGCTCTCCAAATTGCTAAGAATTGGTTCGTGCCGGTATATGGCGGAACCAATACAGACATCTCAAATACCACACTCGGAGTCTATTATAAGTTCAACGAAGGTATAACACAGACTGCAAGTGTTGATAGCGTAGTTTTGGACTATTCTGGTCGCGTGTCTAATGGTTCTTGGACAGGATATACGGCTGATGGACGATCTCTTAATTCGGCTATTGTAGAGGCGAATGCGGCCGCAACAGAATACAAAGATCCTATTATTTATGCTCATCATCCTGATGTTATCAGTCTTAAAACTGATTTATTAAATCGAGGCACTGATCATGATATTAACAATAATACATCTTTTTCGTCGTTAATACCAAATTGGGTTCATGAAGAAGAAGATGATGACAAGACTACTGACACTAAACTCATATCCCATATTGCGGGAACGTATCTAGATAAGTTATATTTGCAGATCGCGGCCTTAAATACACTAAAAGGGCCCACCTACACTAGCGCTTCTTATGAGCCGTATCCTTTTGGGAAGCATATGCCTCAGTCGATGGGCCTTTATACTCCTGATACTTTTATTGAAGCAACCGTTTTAGAGAAATTTATGAATAGAGATGATGTTTCTCTGTTTGAGGGAGATCTAGAGGAAGCTAAAAATTTAATTTATCTTAATTTGTATGATAATTTAGCGCACATTTTCAAAAGCAAGGGAACAGAAAAGGCAGTCAGAAATGTTTTTCGATGCTTCAATATAGACGAAAGGCTGATTCGTCTTAATGTTTATTCAAATCAACACACTTATGAATTAAAAAATAACCTGAAACAAACACTTAGAGAAGATAAGGTTCTTAATTTTGATGATGAAAATAGTCTCTATGGTGTTGTATATACAGCAACAAGCGGATCTGATAGCAATACTACCGGATATATTTATGGTTCTGAGAATTCGCCGGCCGGTCAGCCTAAAAATGTGGAAGAGCCGTATGGTTTTACAGTAGAAGCGGATATAACTTTTCCTGCTTTTAGCTTTAAGAGGCCCAAGTATAACAAATCATATGTTAGTGCGTCATTGTTTGGAGTGGTATCGGCCTCTATTAATGCCGATGTTGGTACAACTTGGGCATCCACTGATTTTTGTAACTTCGATGTCTATGCTATTAGAGACAAAGTTAATTCTAAAAATGTGTATTTTAGATTAACTTCATCTATCGAACCTTGGCCCTTCCCGGAACTTACTAGTAGTGTTTTTTATAATGTGTATGACAACGACAGATGGAATATCTCAGTTCGACTTAAGCCAAGTAATTGGCCAATTGGCACTGCGGTTTCTGGTACCGGTCTTTGGAATTATGATATAGAATTCCGGGGAGTCAATACTCTTCTAGGAAACGTTCAAGATAGCTTCTTGTTAACGGCCTCTTTACATCGTACCCTGGGCAAACGATTTTTGCGTAATGCTAAAAGATTGTATGTTGGCGCGCGCCGCGAAAACGTCACCGGCACAGCGGAAACAAGGTGCGATGTGCTATTTTCTAGTATAAGGTATTGGGGAAGATATGTAGAAAATAGCGATCTCGACCAACATGCTGCCGACATTGATAATGTGGGGATCTCTGGTTCTTACCAGAGTATATCTCCCCTCAACACTGCCACTAGAAATTATGATCTATTAAATAATAAGATGCTGTTTTTAGATTGGAACTTTAACTTAGTGACAGGTTCTGATTCTTCGGGAGAATTTTATGTTCAAGACATGTCGTCTGGATCGGCTGTGCGTACAACTGACTACGGCTGGCTTGGTAATTATTCGGAATACCAACACACAGGATATGGATACGGCTTCGCGACTGGCTCCGGAGATGTGGTCAAGAAGCAGATTGATAACTCATTTAAGTTTATAGACCCTGAATCTCCAGTATCTTCTGAAATGATTCAGATTTTATCGAAAGACGATATGGTATTGAATAGTTTAGATATTACCGAAAATGTTCCTGGCTATTTCTATACTCTTGAAAAAAGCTTATATAATGCTATCTCCGAAGAGATGCTTGACTTCTTTGCTGGCGCTATTGACTTTAATAATTTGATTGGAGATCCGGTTAACAGATACCGCGATCGATACAAAGCATTAGAAAAGCTCAGAGAAACATTTTTTAGACGCGTTAATTCCGTAGCCACGGTAGAAAAATACGTTACGTATTACAAATGGTTTGATGATGCGCTGACATCGATAATATCACAATTACTCCCAGCTTCTGCCGACTTTGTAGATGATGTTTTGAACACGGTTGAGAGCCACGTATTAGAAAGAAACAAATATCAATCTCGTTATCCGTTTTTCCGCTTCACTAAAGATCCCGATCCTCCACTTATGGGAATCAACGAAAAGACCTATAATTGGAGATTGAATCATCATCCCGTCAACAACAGGCAAAATACTAATTCTCCCTGGTGGCGCGAAAGAGCAGATCGTGTAGCTAACACTGTGATATCATCTAGTGATGCTGCAGTCAATACTGATCGAGACCTTCTCCGACAATCAATCGAGAACAATAACGATCAGAGCGCTAGTTTATTTAGCACCACAGCACGCACAGGATATTATGGCTCCACCTTCGCATGGCGAAAGTTGGCACAACCAACAAGACTGCTTAGTGCAAGAACTCAGACTTATAAAGGAGGGGTAAACTTTAAAGACACAAAAAATCTTCAGTTTACTTATAATGCACTCTATCCAGCCGGCCCAGTAAACAAAACTAGCAAGGTCTTTGTGCCAGAAAATGTTTTATTAGCATTCACTGATGATGCTGTAGAGCTTAAAGATACTGTAGATGTTACAGATCCTAATAAAAAAGTACGCCGCTACTTTAAGGTTAATCATGGCCGAGACTGGGAAGACGGCATGGGCTATTCCAATGTCAAATCTTCTTACGCTTTCCCGTTTAATATTTTTAGCTCATCGATGACGAGCGGATCATTATCAAGCGGATATAATAAGAGAGTTCTGGAGAGAGTTTCTGAAAGCTTGGAGATTACTAACTTGCACTTTGACGCATATGGTCCCGACTTGGAAGTGCCAATGCAAGGGGCATTTACAAATTATGCCGTAGGTGGTCATCAATCTCGTCACATTAAACTGAACACTGGCTCAGACGATTATACAAATCGCCCTGAAGCATGGAAGATAGTCTTGGGAACTTGTGATTCTGATGATTCACCAGCCACCGGCGCTGTTGGTATGGTGGGAGCAGATTATCCATGGCCAGAAGCGAATGCGGAAGGTCAAATTCCTTATCCTATGACTGCATCACAGAAGGCAGTTTATTATCGAGACTTTGTAGCAAAGCGCCCTGTCAACATTAGAAACATTCACCACAAGACAGGTTCGACCATTTTAGGAAACTATAGCCATAATTATGAAATTGTGAGCACGGTAGGCGCCTACTCTAATCCGAGAGGATTTGTAGAGAATCCTCCCACACTTCCAGATCAAATTCTTGAAAATGCCTCCTCCAGTCAAGGTAGATCTATTTTTGATATACACCGAACTGAAGCTAAGCATATTCAATTTATACCAGATTATTCAATTGAGTATCTGTACAGTACCAGAAACAAGTCAGTTATCTCGGGAAGATTTGCCGCCCCTGGTGGAATTGAGACCATGGGCCCCGGATATAAAGATCTGAGAGCTGCAGAATATTCTGTATACAACACAATCAACTATAGAAACTTAACTGTCAAAAAGCCCTCTCAGGGTCCTTCTGGCACCATATCACCAACCGCCTCAGTAGCAGGTACTCCAGGTATTAGAGTTTCCGATATTCATGGTAAGGATTTTGGTCTCAGATCTCACCTGTCCCGGCATGCTGCCAGATTTGGAAGAGACTCGCTGCACGTAACTAACCCAGGCGCAAGCTATGATCAGCTTCCGGCTATGTTCAAGATTAATCGTAATCGAAAGCCGCTTCTTGTCACTGATGGCCAAGGAGGCGTTGCAACATCGTCGCAATATGACAATTTCTGGGTGCAACACCAAATTCCCAGATCGGATAGACAATATGCGTGGGTTACTAATTCTCTGGCGCAAAACTCATCCGACATTCGATATTATGGCTATGGGATCATTGGGGGCCCCTTTGCTGGTAGATATTCAGGCTCTACTGGATATAGTGCATTTTTGAATTTTGTAACAGCTAGTGATGTTTGTAAGCCGGCCGATCGAACCGGCGGTAGTAATGACTTTTTACAATCAACTGTTCGACTTAATCTTTTTACCGTAGATCCCGTTAACGATGTAGGGGTTACGGGAATTTCCAACTCAGTTGGTCTAGGTCTCAATGCTGGAATGTTGAAATATTTGAACTTAAATTTAACAGATGATGTTGGAGTCACTAATCAATTTAATAGAAAGGCAGATGCGTTTAATCTGCTGATGACGCGCCGCGGCTCAACTTACGGATGGACGTGGAAGAGGACGAGACAAGAAGACAATCCTGTATTGCAGCTTCAAAGGCGTCAGAATTTGTATAGCATTTATGACGAATCTAGAATTAAGAATTATACAATGCGCCCCGCGTCTATGCGTGGTCTTCCGGCGAGAATAAATATAACGGTTGATGGTACTGACGCCACTTTCGTGGCAACTCACAATAATGAAAATATCTACTTCAATGCTGTTGACTTAGATAATATCTTGATAGGAGCTGGCACAGAAAAAGCAACGCCGTTTGAAGTGCTGGTAGACGTTGCACACAGCAGTTCCGACTATACTATAAACTGGATCACTTATTCTGAAATTTTGTTTCCATCTCTTGAAAATGAGCGCTCTGCATCGACCTATAAGAGGCCCTCATACAACAACAGAATGTGGAGAGATGCCGAAGAAGCGCGCGTCAATGTAGGAAGTACGCAGGTTATAACGAATTCGTTCGGCGTCATAGTTTCACAAAGCTGCTGGCCACTAGATCCTCCTCAAGGGTTTTTAACGCGCTCCTCAAACCCCATTATCACTACAACCTCTATTGTTACTTTAAGAAATAAGCAACCTGCAGGCCAATTACAAAATGCGTATTCTCAAGTTGCCCAGGCTCTTCCTGCCCCGCTGTCTTCTTCTGGAGAAGCGCTCAGGGGACGTAATTTGATCACAGCGCCACTTTATGCAAGAAAGCATTGTCTGCCTTCCCCGCGTTCTGTAGCAAGCCCCTCCAGTGTTAAAATTCCACAGACTGGCGCGCTGACTCACGTATTCAATGACAAAATTGAGAAATTTGGTGGAGAAGCTGCTTGGGATGCTGCCAAAGATGCTGGTCGCATTATAAAGAGAGGTTCGACTTATTCATTCCAATCTCAATCATCAAGACCTTGGTTTAATGATTATGACGATTATTCATATGAACTTCAGCTTATAGGCAAAAATTATAGTATAGTGCCCGAATTTAGAATTAGTGAACATATTGATTATTTTGTGGCCAATAGCCTATTAGATGCCGATGATCTATACGAGATCCCAGGCACAAATGTTAATAGCACAACTAGCTCTTTTTGGGTGGATTATTCAAATAGTGAATTTATGAACGGCTTCTTGGGCATAAAAAATCTCTCCGAGCTAGAACCTTCCCAAATTATGCTGGTGTGCTCAGGCGTATTAAGGCCTAACTTTTATAAAGGCTTTTATCCGGCCCAGTGGACAACCACAATGGTTAATCAGTTCAGCAAGTCATATGGAAAGAGCCTTTCCACTGATTTCCGAGATACTGTAACACAATTTAAAGACGGCAACACACGCCCCACATTGAATGCGCTATTTTCGCCAGGAATTCTGTATAACTCAATTAAATCCGGAATTGCGGTTGATTATCCTATCGTAGTAGATCCAGCCCGAATTAGAACAGCTTCGTTTGGTTCGTCCACGGATGAAACACCGAATTGGATGTTGACCAACAATTGGCAAGCTGATATAACTGACACTCAAGGATACTTGGGAGGTCCGTATTTTGACTATCGAATTCCGTTTGAAGCCATCATGACCCCCGAGAAATATCTAGATGGTGTTCGATTCTATAATATGGAGCCAGATCCGAGTTGTTCATTAGATTTAACAGCAACATTTAGCGCCAATCCCACTGATTCAATTTACACCATGATGATGTCCAACTTTTTAGCTGAGACCGCTAACTTCTTTTTGAAAGATAGTACATTCACAAAGCTGCGATCTGACGTTGTTCCGACCGACTTAAAATTCTCCAGGGGCGATATGTACTTCGGCCGACTATCTTTGGGGCAGTCTTATTCGGGAATTCGCACATATCAACATGAGTCGGGTGCTTCGGGAGATAATTTGGCTTATTCTAAGTTTGGCGCCAAACAGTTTGTCAATGGAAATTTTGTATCTGGCACCTCATATCCGATTCCTCAATACCCAAGACAGAATGGAACATTCCGCCGAAATCACTTAATGTATAGTAGACCTACGGCATTTGGTCCCCCGTGCGCAGCACAGCCAACGGGTGCGTTGGGAATCCGCAATCCTTATGTTAGCGCCTCATCTCCCCTCGATTCTATGTATGGGTTTAATCCCTCCTTTACTCCTCCTTATTATGATGGCGAAGCTTGGATTGATTGTATTTTCTATCCAACCGCATCAGTGAGTTACGATTTGGAGAGGATCCTTGCCGAAATGAAGTTTATAACATGGCGTTTTGACGCCGGCCCAAGCGCCTCGGCGGCGCCCCCAACTAAGGACTCCAATTCTCCGCATGGAGGAATGGCGGGAACACAACTAATTGCTACTTTTAGTGGCACTATTGGATGCCCTCAAGGTGCACTTATTTTAGAAGGACAAAATATTAACGACAATGCTATGCAGCTTACGGCTAGCTTAAATTATCTGGGCGTTGAAAGAGTGTTCAAAGAGCGCACTGCCTTCCCATCGATGACCAAAGTCGAAGAAAACGAAGCAATTGGAATGAGATGGGTTATTCAGCCCAAGTGGGAAACTCCTATTTTGAACTTTAGTGATAATAGTATACGCCCAATTAGTGAAGACGCCGGCACCTTGTCCATCCCGCAATTCGCGTCAGCCTCGGTACCGCGCGGCATGTGGCATCAATTTGGGGTAATACCTCAAAAATCTGATGTAGGTATTTTCTTACAAATGGGAGAAATCCCGCCATCCTGGTTAAAATATCATCCGTATGTTAACGCCACCGCATCAGTATACAATGATAATAATCTTACGCTAGCTAATAAGATCATGAAGAAGGCTAGGCCCCTTACAGATATTATCAGCTTTTCTGATTCTTCTGATAAAGTTAAACTTGGCGAATTGGCTGAGAGCACCACCATTAGGGAGGCTATTGTGGCAATTCCATATAAATTAGCAGGAAACACTTTTGGATTAGGCGATGATGTTACCAATATACAAGTCTCTGAAGAGAAGAAATTTTTCTCCATACCTCAAGAGAGAGTGGATGCATGCTTAGAAGACAGCATAGGTACAGCCGATGGTGACTCAACAGAAGCGGCCGGCGCGTCTATTCGAAAGCTTGTTCAAAAAATGCAAAGATATGTCTTGCCACCTGAGTTCGATTGGCTAAACAATACTGATATAGAACCCATGGCGATGTATATGTTTGAATTTGAGTATAAGCTCGACAAAGATGATCTTAGTTATATTTGGCAGAACTTAGCGCCCAGAGATTATAAGAAAATTACACTGGAAGCTCAATCGGATGCTCACGATCTTTTGGATAATGAATTGTTAAATGCTGATAATTTAATGGAAGAAGACTTGCGCTGGATTGTCTTCAAAGTAAAACAGAGAGCCCAGACACAATATTTGGATTTACTGGCGTCGAAGGCCGGCCAATCGTTCAAGCCATCAACTGGCACCACCACAAAAAATGGATACCCACTTCAGTTCAACTGGCCATACGATTACATATCTTTTGTAGAGTTAGTTAAGTTTGAAACACAAGTGTTATATACACAACCAGAGGCCCCAGCAACCATTATGGTTGGGCCCATTACCGCTTTCGGAAGTAGTGAAGAAGAAGATGAAGGCGTTCCTGATGATGATATTATGATTTGAACTAGTTAGTATAGAGAGTTGATATGGCAAAATTTTTAGATAAAAAAGAGCAAGTTTATGATTTAAAGCTTACTCCTTACGGACATTCTCTTTTGTCTACAGGGGAGTTTAAGCCTGTTTATTATTCATTTTATGATGACAACGTTTTATATGACGGCGCCTACGCCAGCATGCACGAAAGACAGAATGAAATTCAAACCCGCATCAAGGAACAGACTCCGTATACGGAAGGCATCGTAAGGTTTAGTGATGTTGAAAATACCGTAGAGGAAAACTCTAGCGCCGAAATGCCTAGTAGTGACATGTTTAGATTGGATATGACACTGGGTGATGGCTATATAGATGGCGAGCCAGAACTGGCGCCAGCTTGGAAGGTTGTTGCGTTGCAAAGCCAGATTACTTCCTCGGTGTCCTTTGACGAACTTAATAATACCACCATTCCTCAACTTAATATAAATTCGCATTATAGAAAAAAAATAATAGATGCTTATTATGATTTTGATCCGGAAAACATTCGCAGGCTACATGCTGAGTCGGCCACATTTGCTGATGGTAAGTCTATTACTTTAATCCCTGACGAACCTTTGTTTTATATTGAAGAACAAAACACACAACTATTAACAGAAAATTTTGAAGTGGAGATCTTCGAAGTTCAACAAGGCGCCTCTCGGCGCGCCACAGCGACCATTGAGATTTTAGACTATAGTAATTTTGATTTAGATGAAGCAATTACACTAGTAGCAACAGACGGGAAAGCAGTCAAGTTTGTTTCTGGTGTCGCCAACAGCACTACGGCAGCTGATGGCCCTTTTAACACTACCACCTTTCTAGCAGAAACCAGCAACGCAACAACAGCCGCCAACTTAACAACAGTTATTAATTTATTTTCAGACTGGTTTACTGCAGTTCGCGGAGATACCGACTCCACCGAGACCACCATAACGGTTACACAGACTACTGCTGGAAAGCAAGGCAATACTGACATTACATTGCTAGATCCAGGCGGCGGCTCTTGGACATACATCAAATTTAAAGGAGGCCTTACTCAAGAAATCTTAAAAAGAAAATACTTTTCTGAAGAATCTAATCAAATTCAAGATGGATTTTTGGTTAAAGATACTCCATCTGAGCCTTTTCGCCCGACTGACGAGGAAGAGAACAATATAAAAAATGCTAATTATTATTTTCACACCCTCATAGATAATCAAATTGATAGTGTGACTGCTTGTCGTGGAGCCAGAGATTTTAATAAAGAATCTTATTACGTTGATTTAGACTTTGATTGTACAAATGTTTCCTCCAATACTGGAGCCAAGCAATATTATGATATATACGGAAGCGAAACGGAGCCTGAAGAATGTCAATAATTTTAAGAGGCGATCTGCTTAGCAATTTTGGGGAATTCCTACCAGCCCCATTTATAAAATCTGTAGAAATATCCGATTCTTCGGTAACTTTAACCATATCAATTTTCTTACAATCTTCTTTGGTGCTTAGCGAAAGAACATCTTTCGATGACTTAATAGAGACTCTTTCAGAGAAAACAAACCTATGTATACATCTTACTGCTTGGCCAGAAAGATTTAAAGAAATTATCTCAGGAAATGTCAATCCCTTGGCTTATGCTGCTGTGGACCCGGTTTTGACTACTCAGCAAGAAGAACCGTTGTATTATGGTGACTCGTATTTTATAATTGATGATATTTTTGCCTCTACTGTCGATTCGGACGGCAATTTAGACTATACTTATTTGATAAACAAAGATATATATACGGATGACGGCCATCTTGTATGGGAGTTTCAAACTGAAAAGACAATTCAATACGATGCCGGTTCCGGCGATGTTGAAAGTTATCTGGGAGACTACGACATTAAGGCGATTGTTGATACTAAACTCCTCTATTATAATCATTATGAATGGAACACTAATCTAACCGGCGAACCTGAATTAAATGCTGCATATGACAGCGATGCTCGCGCAAGCCACGCGACAGCACAGGACGAATGGGCAGATGCCTATTATGCCGCCGTCGCCGCCGGCACCACCGAGGCCTCGGACCCCCTTGGATACTGGTATGAGCAAAATATAGGTCCAGGCCACAGTGCGTTGGGTCTTTATGCTGGAGCTTTCACTACTTTAATAGATGTCAATGATAGTTCAGCAATTGCGACTGCCATAGAAAACGGCGCCATGGCCGATCTCCAAACCAGTGATTATTCTTATGAATCTATTTTTGAACCCATAGGTGCTCACCTTACAACCTGGGCCAGCGCGATAAAATGCGATTACCTCTATGATGATGACGATCAATTCATCCGAACTGAGCTTGATGGTGTAGAATGCGGAGTCGGCTCTTTGGAGATTGCCAATAGAATTCAACTAGAATTTATTGATCCTTCAACGGAAAGTATATACAACAAAACACCCCTACAGTCTCTTGACTCGCGTTATCATGCGTCAGATTCAGTGACTCATAAACAAATTGTAGATGATTTTCAAGAGTTGATTGATAATGTTCCTGTCGGAGATGACGATCCCGAGTTTCAAAATATGATCGATCAGATCTCTTATGTTCTGGCAGTATACGGAAAGAAGGTAGATTTACTGCCTCAGCTTGATCTCACAAGAGGCGCTTTTCCAAGTAAGTCGAGCGCAACTCAAATGGGAAGATTTTATAATTTCTTTAAGAGAAGAATATTTCGCACAAATAGACTTGTTAAAGCAGAAAGAGAACTGATTAAAAAAGTTATTAGAAACACTAAAATAATTGATTCTCGCACCACTTTGACGGATACCTATGAGGCGCCAGAATATGAGTATACGGAAATTATAGATCCTAGATGGTATATAAGTCGCGAGTATGATGCTGTTAATCGGATTTATACTAATTATGGATTTTTCTTTGTTGATTACGAAAAGGCGCTCTATACTCAATCGGCCATTGCTCAAGCTTACAATATAGCAAAGTTGCAAAATGTGCTAGGCGTTGATATTCCGTACAAGGCTTTTTCCATCGATAAAATATCAATATGGCGCTACGATGATTTTATGGGAGACGGATACATAAGAACTTATATCACAGGCTGGATGAAAGATCGTGGCTCTGGCCCGACTTACCCACTAGTAGAAACTGTCATTGTTAACAGTGAGGATACTTATGATGATTCTAACGTTACATTCCCTTATTTGGAAGGCGTCACACCTTATGGAGCTGCTGGTTCAGGTGGAGAATATGGTTTTCCTGCAGATTGTTCGATGATGCCGACGCTGGTTGTAAGAGCCCATGGTGGCGTATATCAAGCTGAGTCTAGTCAGACGTCCGGCGGAGGCAGCGTCACCACCGCTGACGATATGAAGGCAACAAAATATAGACTGCTCACATGTGAGTTTCAAGACTACTTTCTCGAAGAGCCCGCAGAATTAAGTAAGATGTATTTTGCCGAAGTTGTAGTGAGAGACAACACTAAAGAACTAGCAAAAAATATCAGAAACGCGTTTAAAACAAAATTAGATGCTATGGAAGAATATGCTGATGCATGCTCCAGCCTGTGTTCATTTAATGTTGATTCTAATCAGTTCAACTCGTTCTTTACAGAAGCCATAACGGCCTTATATGCTGGCTCTGAAGAAACGGCCCCATGGAATACAGCTCCTGTTGTTTATCATCTGTTTAGAGATGTAGTATACGATAGTTTCGACGGCGATAAAGAAATAGTAGCTGATGCAGCAGCTAGAGACATCTCCATGATTAACCCTTATAATGGAAATTTGAAAGCCGTACTGCATTTTTATGAACAGATGAATGATATGTATCTTGAACTGTGGTCCGCAACTGAAGGCGACGGAGTTATCATAAATGCGCTAGCTGACTACACCGATGAATATGAGCACTCGTTTCAATTATCTTATTCAAACATACGTCATTGGGATCCCGTATGGACGACATCCGCATCCTGCGAGGATGATAGCGAATGTGGTACTGGAGAAAAATGTTTTAGTAATGGCGCTTGTGTCTCCGAAGAATACTGTACTGCCGATCAACAATGTGTAGATTATTACGGAGATGGTATGTCGTGCGATACAAGCATTACAAAGTGTGTACCAGAAGAGGACGATCCATTTAGAGAAATCGAATTTCTACAAAATCTGATAGGCGCGGATTCCTGGGCCGCAGGCACTCCATGTCATAGTAACGCCGATTGTGAGGACGGCACCACCTGCCTAGGCGCCACCGACGATTCCCTGGGCAAATGTGTTGCCACGTCTTATCTAGATATTTAGAAGATTATGACTAATTATATAAGGAAAAGAAATCAATGAGATCACTTAACGCTGCCAACCTTAACATAAAAGATTTAAAAAACAGCTTTTCGTTTACTAAGCGCGCCAATATAGATGGCCAAAATATTAATGTAACAACAGAGTCAGAAAAATATAAAGTTATGAGTGGTGTAAAAAGACTAGTAGATAACGGTCTGGTTACCTATGGTTCTTCCGGGCAAGATAGTTCTTTGACGAGCGATGCGGCGGTGTTATTATCTGCGCTTGGTGTTACTGTAGATTTGTCCCTATCGAAAGATATTGATCTTAAAAGCGATGCATCGGACAATGAAGTAATCGCCAATCCTAATATTAAAGACAAAAATTTTAAAAATATGAAAGGAAAGCAGATCACCGCAAAGGATAAATTTCCTAACACGGACAGTTCTTTTTATACTGCAGACAGCAAAAAAAGACAATTTTTACAAGCAGCTGCAGCCACCGAAAGCATTTCGGCTAATGCTGCTGTCGACCGCATGGCTGCTGATGTAAGCGAAAATTTGCTTAGTCCATCAGTATCAATGGAACTCAGCCAGCTTAATAAAAAATAACAATCAAGGAGAAATAAATGGGCTGGGAAGACACAACAAGTTATACATTTTATGTATCGACAATAAATGGATTCAGCGGCATAGACAATTATACTTATGGCTCTCTCCGAGAAGATTCAACCACCTCGACTAGCACGTGGTCGACTACTCCTCTTCTATTTACGGAGTGGTATGACTCTGCGGTCTCCACAGATGCAGACGAATTGACCTATGCATATGAAGGGGGTAGCGTTACTGTAGTTAAAGTTGAGTGGCACGATAGCGCCGCTAGTGAAAATTATACTTTATATTATGCTCTTAATCATGGCATAGCCACCGATCCAACCGTAGATCCGGATACAATTTTAAATTTAGGAGAAAAATCTAGCATGCGCGGAGACATGGAACCCATCGGCCAGTTAGTATCCTATAATATTGAATATAAAGGCATTGAAAAAACCGCCCTTTTAAATCAGTTTCAGCGCTACGGATCGATAGAGGGGAATGAAACTTTTTCAAACACTTTAGATGCTACAATTTCTGAAATGGTTGATCTGGCGCTAGGTTATTCTGTCGCAACAGAGCCACTATTAAATTTCAAAAAAACAGATTCGCTCCCATTTGAACCAGAAGAAACGTCAATATTTTCTACACTGGGAGTGGCTTCCGAAGCCAACACAGGGCTTATTGGTCCCGCCGCATCTATGAGCAGCGGTCCTGCTGGGGGATATTAATGGCCATTGAATCATCTAAATTTAAACAGCTGCTTTCATATTCTCTTGTGTCGGGATCGTCCGATCGCATTAGAACATCGCTAGGCGGATTTTGGTCTTTTGTTAGTTCTTCGAGAGGTTCAGCCTACGAGTACGAATCTTTTGATCGCGATAGTCCAGTGCTGGGTTATTTTAAGCAAGTTCGAGCCAATACCGATTCTGGATATATAGAAGTGGTGGATCCTGAGCGGCTTATGTACAATGTTAAACTTCCTTTACGAATTTATGGTAGCGCAGAAACAGTTGAAAATGATGAAATGTGGAAGGCTGTATTCATGGGCGGCACTTACGCAGGCGAATCATATAATGCAGTTTATGGAGAGGGCGAACATGAATATAATTATGTGTCTTGGCAGCAGCCATATACGGCTTACGAAGGTGCTCAAATACTTTCGTCTTCAGGTCAACTAACAGATACGATGCAAATAACATATGAATATAACAGATACACTCCTTTGTATCAAAATTTTGCTGCTGATGTGAAAACTGAACTTCAATTGCCTAATTATTATTTTTTAACTGATTTATCAACCTATGATTTATCTGGAGATGACGGAGATCTTTTTGATTCAGAGTTAAAAAACTTTGTTACCATAGAAAATGAATATGAAGATCTCAGCAATTTGTTTACTATGAATATGCGCGCCCTCTCTGCTGAACAAGGTATTCGCACTGCAGAGGATATGTATGCTCGATGCGCATCGGAAGCTGGATATGATTATTCATATTTGAGCACCTTGTATTTAACAGGAACTGTTCCAAGATACGACTTGTCCGCCTCAACAGCAGAATATGCAGAGATCCGATTCCGAAATATACTTTTTGATAACAAAGCCCTTCGGAAACTATATGTTGAAGATACTATAGATAGAAAAACAAAATATCTTCCTTATTATATAAAAATTAATATTCCTATGGAGGAGCAAGGTCGCTTTGGCTTGTCGATACAGCAAAACAAATATACGTCCAAGTTTATTAAAAATTTATACAAGACATTCGGGACCCCCCCATCAAATCGTTATTATATGAGCCTGCAAGAATCCTATGAGGTTAATCCCGAAAATACATCTGAGCTTCTTTATAATAGAGAGGCCGCGGGCTCGACATATGCCGCCGTTAACTATCCGGCATTTTTAGCCGACTGCTATAATAATTATTCTTCGTCTATGGACAGGTGTATATTTGCAGGCGAAAATAATGCATCTCGGCTTTCGGCGGCTGGAGAAGATTCTTTGATGTTCCGATATTTAAATTCTATGAACTGTACATCCGTTATAAGCGACATGGTTAATTTTTATAGCTCCTCGGTAAGCTTTAATGGATTTTTAAATAATTTTTACGGCAATGAAGAAAGCAATCAAGAAACCTTGGCCTACAGAGTAGAAAAATCCCTTCACGGGATCCCTATTCAGGATTATTGGTTTTGGAACCCTGGAAAACTTACGGTTGGCAGTTCGCCGTCTACCACTTCTAGTCCTTCTTATGAAATAAATTTTTATGATACGCAAGTAAAATATGACCAAGCCTATAAATACCGCGTATACGCATACAAGCTTGTAAGAGGGTTTAAATACAAATATTCCGATTTGATATTAACTAAACAAATTGGCTGCGATATAGAAGAAGGTCGATATGGATTAGAGTTTTATGATCCTAAGACCGACGAACGTGCCGAACAGTTATATTCTACCGAAGATGGCCGCCTCCAGAAGCTAAGTGATTTAGTGACCATGGCCCAAACAACATCCACATACCCCTATCTAGCTGACATGTATATACAGTGGGAACCACACTTACAGATAATACAGGTTCCGATTATGTCTAAAGAGGTTCGAATAAGAGACAACTGGCCAGCAAAGCCAACATTCCAGCCTTATCAAATTATAGATGCATCGCAGACGATTGGTTTTGAGATCACTTTAGGGGATCACTTTGATAAGGTATATGAAAGCGGGCTCAATGGTCACGAAGACGCAGAACGAAATGCCTATTTGCTTGCCAGGGATATTTTACCAGATGAGAAAGTTATTTATCCAACTGTTTCTGAGCCTCGTTATGTGGAAATATATCGAACAACAGAAAGGCCCCTGGATGTTACTTCTTTTGAGGGCAAACTTCTTCGAACTTTAGATCTAAAATTAGAAAATTCAAAATATTCCTACAAAACTGACTTCTTTGAGAATACAATTAGGACAAATCAAAAATATTATTATATTTTTAGAGTTCTCAATGAGCAGAGTATCCCGGGACACCTGAGCGATATTTGTGAAGCAGAGTTAGTTGATGATGGTGGTTATTTATATGCTGTTTTTAATATTTTCACGCGAGAGCAACTAGAAATAGAAGAAGAGCCCCAGCCTTCAAAAGGATTTAAAAAATTGTTACAATTTAGACCAGCTATCAACCAAACAGATTTTGATGACTCTGAGGTAGACTATACACTTAATGCTGGAGCTGGCATGCAGAAACTAGGCGTTGGCACTGCTGATGATTTAATCTGGGACAAGACTTTTAAGATTCGCCTAACATCAAAAAAGACTGGTAAAAAAATTGATTTAAACATTACTTATAAATTGGATAGCGAATATTAAAAATGACTACTATTTATGTAAAGAGAGGAATATAAATGGCTTTTTTAGATAACTCAGGCGACATCATTCTTGATGCAGTGCTGACAGATTTAGGTCGCGAAAAGATGGCGACCGGTGATTTTAGCGTATCCTATTTCGCTTTAGGAGATGATGAAATAGATTACGCACTATACGACAAGAATCATCCGAGCGGAAGCGCATATTATGATCTAGAGATTCTCCAAACGCCAGTCTTAGAGGCGTTTACTGGAACTAACGCAGCCATTAATGGTGGCCTGCTAACCTCTACGGCAACCAATATCTTATATATGCCCGTGTTAAAGGGGAACGATAAGGGCGTTGATTCAAATGTCATCTCTCCCTCGACAGATACAACTGGAGGCGGAAGCATTTATTGGCTTACGGATAGCTCTAACGACTCACTGAGTGCTACAGCTATTGCTACTGTTTTGGAAACAAACAGCCCAGAGGTTAAATTCTTAAATGGCGACACTACTACCAAATTTGTACTCATCGAAGATGGCCTTAATACTACAACTTATAAGGGCACCGCAGCTAATACACTGAGCCTTTTGTCCTCTAACGGATTAATAAATTCTAATTATTATATACATTATGATAATAGATTTATCGCAACAGTCTATGGTGCTACGGAACCATCTAGCTTTAGCAATACTGTGTCCTCTGGCGGCACAGTTAGTGTATCAATGACCGCCGGCCGGGCATCTAGTTTTGATTTAAGCTTGGCCAACTATAGCACAACACGCATTAGCGGCTTTCCCGATGAAGTATATTACAGCCCGACCATGACTGTTTCCGATACAACAGTGTCGGCCATTACTGGCCCACGCGGAAATTTTACAGCATTAGCATTGGCGGCGCAGACTGATTTGGGAGATAAATATTCGCTATTTGGCTCTTCCAAGACTATCAACGGATCAAGCTGCGAATATATAGATACAACCGTATATATTGAGGGCGCCACCACTGGAGCAACCCTTCAGCTGCCGGTGCGAATTGTTAGGTTGAAAGTTTAATAAAAGGATTTAGGAGAATATTTTATGACACAGTTTTTATCATTAGCTCCTGATGATGCTACAAATACCAAAACATTATTATATGAATCGATTCCCCTGACGGGAACAGTTATTAGTGGTACTTATTCAGATGAAAATATTAAAAACTATACACACGGAATGTTTCAAAGTGTGTATGACTACCCTTATTTGAGTTCGTCTGCGAACCATATTTTTGATATCACGATGGGGTATCATAGCGATTCGGTTCTTAGTTCATCGACGGCCACTCAAAATGCTAAAAAGATTAACATCTATAATCAGATGTCTTTGGTATTATTAGGTGCTAGCGCAAGCGGAGAGATTCAGCCCTTTGAGACTGATCTCACGCAAGACCGAAGTGGTCAGGCTTTAGATGGCTTTTTCATCAACCTATCGAGACTTATTACTAAAGATCAGATCAAGAAAGGTACCTTTAGTATGATCATTGGTACTGGTGCATACGGCAATCCAACGGAAGGGGCCAACGGCTGGAATAACCCATTCTCGGTGAGTGGTAGTGATACAGTGGTGACCATAACTGATGTGAGTGCTTCGGATACCGCCGGCACCGCCAATGCATATGGTGGCGATTATGGTGTTCTATATTCTGATAAGCTGGCGACTTCTAGCGTTGGCAGCGGAGGAGCCGTTGGATTAATCTTTTACCAAGCAGGAATTGTATTCCTTTCGTCTAGTGCGTTTACCGGCTCTCTGCCCAATGGCGCCCTTTCGGCGCCAAGAGGGTTTATGTATAATCGTCCCACTAATACTTATATGGGCGTTAGTGGCTCAATTACAGGTTCGGCCATTTCGGCTTCTTGTGATGGTTTGCGCCAGCGCATTAAGAACATCTCTTTTAACAATACTACCGAGATCAATTCTACTATTTATTTCTGCCGCGTGCCGCACAATCAGTGCAACATGAGTTCGAACCCGACATATCTTAGCTCTAGTCAGATTAGAGTCAAGAATGTCGCTAGTGATCCGCCTGTCGCCTATATCACGACAATTGGACTATACAATTCTAGTCAGGAGCTATTGGCAATTGCAAAGCTATCAGAACCATTAAGAAAAGATCCGAGCAATGAAGTTACTTTGCGCTTGCGATTAGATTACTAATGCGATGCCTTATAGAAAGTTCGGGCCAAATGATATAATTTTTAACACGATGAGGGCTCGCCCTAGTTGCGAGTTCTTCATTTTTGATGGCAAGACTTATTATAATAATCGACCGGACTCGGTAGGTACCTTTAGCTCTTGGAGCCTGGGAGTGCCTCCGGGTCATATTAGTTTATACGAGTACAATATTGACTATGAAAGCGGTTCTAATAATTATTCTTATCCATGGCTGGTAAAGAATAGTTCGCGCCACACTTTCAAAACTTTGGGCACAACTGATTATATAACGAAGTATTCATACGGAGATACCATTGAAAGTAGGTATCCTATGTCATCTTCAATTACGCGAGAGTTTATGTACGTTGCATCCGCATCCGCGGCAGACGGCGCTTGGGATGGCCCGCGGCCACCTGGATTTACATATCGTGCAGGGAGCACAGTTGTTCGTGAGGTTGTCGTGCCTCCCGGAAGAACTAAATATTATCGCGGCCCACGATACAGACACTTTACTGCTTTAAAAAGAAAACTAGATTATTATGGAATTCGAAGCGAGCACTATAAAATATCTTCGTCACTAGGCCAGAATACAGGATTTGATAAAAATGGACAAATTATAAATTTTATATCTATCCCTTCTATTTTCTATGGCAACAGAATAACTCCCGGAACAGTATCTTTAAAATGGTATTTTACTGGCTCTTTGGCAGCCGAAGTACAAGATTTAAATCAAAACGGAGAATTAATTCAAGTGGGTCCAGTCGGCTCTGATGGAAGCGGTTCTGTAGCCGGCGTTATAATGTACGAAGAAGGCTTTATTTTGCTAACGGGATCGTGGGCCCTTAATGATAAATCAATTCCAATGGATGCCGGCAGCACCACCGCGCGCAATCCTTCGTGGATCTACTGGGGTGCTGGTTGCAACGATGGAGTCACTCAAAAATCCACAGCAGGCTCGGGAAATACATCAGACTTTATGTCATGTTCTTTTGATTTAACCTTTAGAGGAGAAACAAATACTCAAGTTATGACATTGTTTGCGCATGCTAAAAGGGGAGAAGTAAATTATTCGAACAATCCGACTTATTTAAAAAGCGGTTCGACAAGAGTGGAATTTACCTCGTCTCAAATATACCAAGAGAGTCCAAATGTAAATGTGTTAAACATGGCCAGTTCAAGTTATTCAGACTTTAGCGCTTCGTTCAAGAGACAAGTTTATATTTCTAAAGTGGGAATATATGATGAAAGCAAAAATTTAATTGGGGTAGCTTCTTTGTCGAGCCCTATTTTGAAAGATGAAGAGCAAGATCTTGCATTTAAAATAAGATTCGATATATAGTATAATATTGATATGATACTTGGTTTAGATGTTTCAACCAGCATAACTGGTTTTGCGATTGTGGCCGAAGGCGAGATCGTCTTCTATGATTCGGTTGACTTGCGAAAGTATAAAAACTTATTTGAGAAAGCAGAAAGAATAAAAGAAGCGTTATTTAAGTTGATGGACAACTACCAATATGAAAGAGAAGAGCATTGGCTAGCCGACGATCAAGATAAAGAAAACAAGATA
>Ga0080013_1000315_pt1 | contig 68345 bp, 57 predicted proteins | sample ETNvirenome_6_85_FD_69236 | JGI IMG/M metagenome (GOLD analysis project Ga0080013, IMG submission 69236) | Marine viral communities from the Pacific Ocean - ETNP_6_85 (SPADES assembly) (version 2) | ecosystem: Environmental > Aquatic > Marine > Oceanic | place: Pacific Ocean | collected 2013-06-19
TTTCTCTACCAAGTCGATGAGAAGTTCCATAGAAGCTTGTGAGAGAGCAGCTGTGGCTTTGGGAGAACGATCGCACCTACATATTGAAAATTATGGTGCTGATATTGAAAAGAGACTAACCGGCGATCACGAAACTTGTTCCTATAAAGAATATAGGTGGGGAGTTTCAGATCGTGGAGCCTCTGTAAGAATTCCTTGGCAAGTAGCAAAAGAAGGCAAAGGCTATATTGAAGATAGGCGACCAAATGCCAATTGCGACCCTTATCTGGTTACGAGATTAATCACAGAAGCAGTTTGCGGAGGGCAATAATGTCTGATAGTGAAAATAATAAAATTTGGACCAATTATGGTTTCTTTGAGCATTACAATGAAGCAAAAAATAAAATTAATGACTTAAAAGATGAATTTGAATTATATAAGATTAAAAGAGTAAGAGAAAAAAGTAAAGAAGGTTGGTTTAAGCTTAAAGTATGGAATAAACCAGCAGAAAATAAAAAGAAGAGCAAGAAAAATGCTAACAAAAAAGTTCGCAATTGACGCCAACGGAGAAAAAGCATACGAAGGAGCAGAAGTGCTTTATAAAAATAGAGTATGGTTGCTTGAAGCAATTGACTATCTCAGTTGGAATAGAAATCAATATTTAACTCTTTTAGACCCGAATAATAAAATAAAAAAAATGAGGTATATTGACCCTCGCGAGGTTACAATAATTGGCAAAAAAATTCTTTACTAGAGAGATGGGCTATGTTTGTTCTCCCTACAATTTCAGTATTCAAGCGAAATATACATCAATTCCCAGAAACGGAGAACAAGTTGGCGGCTTAGAGTTGTCATTCTATGATAATGGCCATTTATCACTACAAACAAACCATTTCATGAAATTAGCGCCAAGAAATCGCACAGAGTTTGACGACGCAGTGACGCTATGCCTAAAAAGGATTTTTCACAGAGATGAGAATAATTTTATAAATATGTTTTTAGATTATACTCGTCAAGGTATACAGTTTTATAATGATCTAAAAACTGTTAGGAATAAATTAGGTATAAAAATATTTGTAAAAAAATAAATATTTTATATGTAGGGCGGGCGCATTATTTCATAATATTTTTTTGAACGCTGAACGTGTGAAGTGGCATGCTCTATTAATGAACGCCTAATAAACTGTTTTAAGGCGTAAAATTCTACAGCAACTACAACTGAATGCATTTTTGTAAATACAGAATGTAATACTCCAATAAGCTCACCTTTATCATTTAATATCATTGAGCCGCTTGATCCTGGGCCGGCATCAAAAGTAAACAATCCAGTAAAACCTTTACTTCCTATATATCTTCCTTCAAATATTGGTACAACATTGTCATAATGAATGCCATATGGCGAAGCAATGTTAAAGACTTTGTCTCCTTCTTTTGGCGCTCTAGATGCTAGCCTCACTTCTTCAATTCCGTCTACCAAATCTTCAGCAAAAATCATACATACGTCAATTTTTGTATTTTTACTTACTACAACTGCTTTAAAGGTGTCACCACCTAAAGTTTCTACGTATAAATTGTCGCGAAACTTTATATTTTCTGGGATATCTTCTTTTTCTGTGCTACAAACATGTGCAGCTGTTACAATAAAAGAACCCTTGTATGTTTTCTTTACTACGAAACCCGAGCCAGCAGAAGCCATTTGCCCTTGAGTGCAGATATCATTGACACAAATCCTTAAGTCAACGGTTTTCTTAATATAGATATATCCTTTTCGTGGAAGAATATCATTGGCCGACTTATTACTTAAAGTACCGCAAGATACCATGAACCCTGTTAGAATAAAGAGACATATTGCTCTTAACATTGTTATTTTCCTCCTTTTTAGCTAATAAAGATATTAGCCTCTATAATATAAATAAGTTAAATAAAACAATTGTTCGCTTCAGTTTAAATAAAAATAAAGCACTAATTATTATACAGTACCGTAACTGTGCTGAATATTGAGAGTTTTTATGGTAAAAAAAATTTATGTTTTAGACACTAGTGTTTGCTTGACTGACGCTAGTTCTATTTTCTCTTTTGCAAATAACGATATTATTCTCCCATTGAAGGTTTTAGAAGAAATAGATACCCACAAAAAAAGACAAGATAGTGTCGGCTCTAATGCAAGAGAAATAATACGTAAATTAGATACTTTACGGGAGAATGGTAGTTTATACAAAGGTGTAAAGCTGGGAAAGGGCAAAGGTGCGATATATGTTAAACTTTGTAAAAAAGAGAATTCGTTAGAAGGTTTGGATTTAAATATACCTGACAATGAAATAATTAAAGTAGCATTAAATCAAAAACAGGCCTATCCCAAAAAAAAGGTTATTGTTGTTACTCGCGATATCAACATGAGAGTCAAATGTGATGCTTTGGGACTTATCACTGAGGATTATCAATCTAATCATGTTGTTCAAGATACAAGTTATATGTATACGGGTTTTGTTGAATATTTAGTTGATGAGCCACTGCTAGATAGGTTTTACAATGAAGAGAAGATATATATTGAAAAAGATGAATTAAAGCTAATGCCTAATCAGTTTGTTATGCTTGTTTCAAATCAGAATGAAAAAAAAACAGCTTTAGCAAGATTCTTTTCTCACTCTCAGCCTCTTAAGAGAATTAACGGGAAACACAAAAATGCAATATGGGGTGTAAAACCCCGGAATAAGGAGCAAATATTTGCTTTAGACTTGCTAAAAGACCGTAGTGTACAAGTTGTTACATTGGTTGGCAAAGCAGGAAGCGGAAAAACTTTATTAGCCATTGCAGCCGGGTTAGAACAAATAATGGAAACTGGAGAGTATAAAAGATTGATTATTTCTCGTCCTATTCAACCTATGGGAAGAGATATTGGCTTTTTGCCGGGGAATATAGAAGAAAAAATGGCCCCATGGGTGGCACCCATTCAGGATAATTTAAAATTTCTTATGGGCAATGATAAAGAGACTTTGCAAATGTACACTAGTAATGGTACTATTGAAGTAGAAGCTATTACATACATTCGCGGACGCTCCATTTCCAATGCTTTTGTCATTGTAGATGAAGCACAAAATCTTACGACACATGAACTTAAAACTATTATTACACGTGTTGGCGAAGGCACAAAAATTGTTTTAACTGGTGATGTAGAACAAATAGATAACATGTATATTGATGAAACTTCAAATGGTCTAACTCATGCTGTGGAAAAGTTTAAAGCATATGACATAGCGGGTCACATAACCCTGGTAAAAGGTGAACGTTCCAAAGTGGCCACAATCGCATCTAAAATACTTTAAATTTCACTAATTAGATGATACAATGCCTATATGAGGGATATATTATATTATGATTAAGGATGATTTAACGCCAGAAATACACAAACCAGTTGAAAAAACAAATCTGATAAAAGAATGGCTGATAGATTATGTAGGTAAAAAAATAAACCCTGATAATGATGAAGTTAATGTAGAGATGATCATTCAAGTAATGGCTGAAGAATTCCCAGAATTTTTATTACCAATAGCAGAAGAAAATTTTATTAGAGGATATAGACAAGCTTTGGCTGATGTCGATAGTGTGAATGATAATCGAGAAATATTTAAATGATAGAATATATTCGCGAATCAATAAAGCGCTTTTCAGAACAGCATCCACACGTGCATGGCAAACCTGTGCATATTCTAAAGCCTTTTACCGAAGATATAAATTTTAATTCTATTTTAAAATCTATAGAATCAATGATTCCTGAATCTTTAACTGGTAATTTTGAAGTTATTTATGTTGGGGATTTTAGTAAATTCCATAAGAACGATAGAGCGCTTAATGCATTTTTTAAGGATGGTGCGATATATATCACCAATAAGCAAGAAAGTGGTGCTGACTTGATTGATGATATTGTTCACGAAATTGCACATTCTATTGAAAAAACACCAGAATATAATGACATTATATATGGTGATAATACGGTCGAATCGGAATTTTTAGCTAAAAGAAGGACTTTGAGCCATATTGTTGATAAGCCAACTTATGGTATATTAAAATATTTAAATCCCAATTACAATGTAAGCTTTGACGATCATTTATATAAAGACCTGGGGTATGATTATTTAAGAGTATTAACTTCAAATTTGTTTTATTCTCCTTATGCTATAACCTCTTTAAAAGAATATTGGGCAAATGGATTTGAAAATTATTTGCTGGGAGATAAACAAAAATTAAAAGATTTAAGTCCCATGCTATACAATGTAATTGTTGAAGTTTTTGAACAAGGGGAAAATAAATATGAATATTGAATTTATTAATAAAAATAAAGTGAGACTATCCATCGAGATAGAAGCAAAATACAAAAGACCTGTGGTGGAGAGATGTATTTATAATTTGGATTATGCGAGAAGTGAATTTTTAAAAATATACCCTGATAAAGAAATTGTTAATGTTTTGCGTAATTCAAAAATAAATAATTTTTCAGATGATGGAGTTTCAAAAGGAGTTTGGGTTTTTGAATTAAAGCCGACAGGTCGCGTAACAGAGGCTTTGAAAAAGGACCCCACGAGCAAGAATTATCAAGCAGTTAAAGCTACATCAAAAGTAACAAAAAAGCGTAAAACTGCTAAAATACAATAAAATAGAGAGGTATAAATGTCTCATATTTCTTTTTCAGAATTAAAAGAATGGACCGACTGTCCATGGAAACATAAGCTTAAATACATAGATAGAATAGAAAAATTTAAAGGAAATGAATATACTGCATTCGGTACAGCACTTCATACAGTTTGTGAAATGATTGTTACAAATAATGATAAGCAGGCTTTTGATTGGTCTTCTTATGATGCTAAAGGACATTTTGAGAAAGAGTTTTTATTGGGTCTCCAAAATCTTAAATCAGCGGACCCTTCTTTCGCTTTTAATGTTGGACTTGTTAAAGATATGCGTTCCCAAGGTCAGCATATTACACAATATATACTTCCCGCTCTTGAAAAGCGTTTTGGAAAGTTTAAATTAATTGGAGTGGAAGAAAAACTTTTTGAATCAATGAAAGACATACCAACTAATTTTAAAGGTTTTATTGATTTAATTATTTTTACACCGTCAGATAACAAGTATCATGTTATTGATTGGAAAAGTTGCGGATGGGGTTGGGATAGTAAGAAAAAAACGGATAAAATGATAACTTATCAGCTAACACTTTATAAGCACTTTTGGTGCCAAAAACATAATAAAGAATATCAAGATGTGATAACTCATTTTGCCCTTCTTAAAAGGACTGCAAAAAAAGATCATGTTGAAATATTTAAAGTATCCAATGGTCCAAGAAAAATCAATAATGCTCTTAAATTATTGAACAAGGCCCTTTATAATATTAGCAACAAGCAATATATTAAAAATAGACTTTCTTGTTATGGTAAATATGGCGTTTGTAAATTTTTTAACACTAAGCACTGTACATGAGGGATTAAATGAGTAAAAAAATTAAAGTATTTACTATTAGTGATATGCCACTTTCACCTAGTGGAGTTGGAACACAGACAAAATATGTTTGTGAGGCTCTTTTAAAAAGTGGCAAATTTCAAATAAGATCGTTTGGAGGAGCCATTAAGCACGCCAACTATCAGCCAATAAAAACCCAAGAATGGGGTGAAGACTGGATCATGTTTCCGGTTAATGGTTATGGTAATCCGGAAATGGTGCGCTCTATGCTTCGTCAAGAAAGACCCGATATTCTCTGGTTTATGACAGACCCACGTTTTTGGGGTTGGCTATGGGAAATGGAAAACGAAATTAGACCATTAGTACCCATGATGTATTATCATGTGTGGGATAATTATCCATATCCGACATTCAATAAACCTTTTTATGAATCTAATGATTTTATTGCAGCAATCTCAAAGGTTACAGATGATATTGTAAAAACTGTAGCCCCAGAAGTTAAGTCGCAATATATTCCCCATGCTGTGGATAGCGAAATATTTAAACCGGTCGAAGATGGGGAGCAATTGGAAGAATTTAAAAAGTCTACTTTTAAAGATTTTTATGATCCTGATAAGTTTGTATTTTTCTGGAATAATCGCAATGCCAGAAGAAAACAAAGCGGGACATTAATTTTTTGGTTTAATGAATTCTTAAAAAAAGTAGGCAAAGATAAAGCCTGTTTGGTAATGCATACTGAAGTAAGAGATGAACATGGCCAAAATCTTCAAGCAATAATAGAAGAACTTGGACTTATGAATGGGGAAATTTTATTTAGTCAGCAAAAAGTTCCTCCAAACAAGCTAGCTTTAATGTATAATATGGCTGATTGTACAATTAATATTGCTGATGCTGAAGGGTTTGGCTTGGCCACACTGGAATCTCTTTCCTGCGGAACACCGATTATAGTAAACATGACAGGGGGTCTCCAAGAACAAATTAGGGCTTCTGGTGATAAAAAAGATTATGGCGTAGCTGTATATCCTTCTTCTAAGGCCATTATTGGTTCACAGCAAATTCCATGGATTTATGAAGATAGATTAAATGGTGATGATGTGGTTGAAGCCATGGAAACTATGTTTTACAAAAGTAAAGAAGAGAGAGAAAAACTTGGACTTCTTGGGCGAGAACATGTGATAAAAAACTATAATTTTGAAACATTTAATAAAACTTGGGTAGATGTTCTCACTAAATTCCATGAGGAAGAAGGTTCTTGGGGTACGAGGAAACACACAAAACGTTGGGTTCTTGAGGAGATTGCACTATGAAAAGAGTATTAGTAAGAGGTCCAGCGCTTACAAGAACTGGATATGGCGAACATTGCCGATTTGTTCTTCGCGCTTTGCGACAAATTGAGAATATAGATGTATATTTGATTCCAGTCAATTGGGGTCAATCTAGTTGGGTTTGGGAAGAGAGTGAAGAACGAGAGTGGTTGGATGAGATTGTTAAAAAAACCGCGTTATATCAACATCACGGGGGTCAATATGATGTAAGCATTCAAGTTACAATCCCTAATGAGTGGCAAAAAATGGCTCCTATAAATATTGGCGTTACGGCAGGGATTGAAACCACGAGAGTTGCACCCATTTGGCTCCAGAAAGCAAATGAAATGGATAAAATTATCACCATTTCAGAGCACTCTAAGCAAGGTTTTATAAATACTGTTTATGAGGGTGTTGATGAACGAACAGGGCAAAAGGGATTTTTAAAATGTATGAAGGATGTGGAAATCATACATTATCCGACTAAAAACTTTAAACCAGTATCATTGGATTTTGATCTTTCTACAAAATTTAATTTTCTAACTGTTGCTCAATGGGGTCCTCGTAAAAATATCACAAACACTATCTGCTGGTTTGTTGAAGAATTTATTGATAATTCCGATGTTGGGTTAGTTGTCAAAACTTTTGCAAAAGGTGGTTCTATTCTTGACAGGAACAAAGCCAGAAAGCAACTTGATAATCTATTAAAAAAATATAACAATAGGCAGTGTAAAGTTTACCTCCTTCATGGAGATTTAACTGAAGAGGAAATGCATTCTCTTTACACTCGCGAAGACATTCATTGTCTAGTTTCTTTGACTCATGGTGAAGGTTTTGGCCTTCCATTATTTGAGGCGGCGTATTCTGGACTTCCAGTACTAGCAACGGATTGGAGTGGTCATTTGGATTTTCTTTATAAGCCAGTTAAAAATAAAAAGGGAAAAGAAAAATTAAGAGCCCATTTTGCTAAAGTTGATTTTGATATCCAACCGGTGCAACAAGAAGCTGTTTGGGATGGAGTGGTTCAGGCTGATTCTATGTGGGCTTTCGCTCAGCAAGGCTCCTATAAAATGAAACTTCGTGAAGTATATAAGGAGCATGGCAGGTTTAGCTCTCAAGCTAAAAAACTTCAAAAGTGGATTTTGAAAAATTTTCACGAAAATGTTCAATATGAAAAATTTAAGAATGTTATGGAAGAATATGTTGGCGAAAACGATAATTGGTTAGCTGAAATAGAAGATATAGTAAAAGAATATGCGTAAAATTGTTTTTATAGCTGATTTTTTCGCTAATCAGGTGCTTGGAGGGGGAGAGTTAAATAATAAGGAATTAATAAATTTATTATTGAATGATGGCTATGAAGTGGAAACCAAAAATTCAAATTTAGTTAATTCGGGATACTTAAACACCAATAAAGAATCATTTTTTATTATAAGCAATTTTGTTAATTTAGATTATAAATATAGAGAATGGCTTTGCGACAATGCAGATTATTTGATTTATGAACATGATCATAAATATTTAGCTTCTAGAAATCCAGCAACATATAAAGATTTTAAGGCACCTGAGATAGAAATTAATAATTACTCATTATACAAAAACGCTAGAAAAATCATATGTCAAAGCGATTTTCATAAAAACATAATACAAAATAATTTAAATTTAGATAATGTTATTAGCGCTGGAGGCAACCTTTGGTCTCTAGAAGTTCTTGATAGATTGAGAGAATTTGCAAAAAAAGAAAAAGAAAAAAAATGTTCGATAATGAAGTCGAACATTCCTCATAAAAACACATATAAGGCAATAAGATACTGTAAATTAAATAATAAAGAGTATGAATTGATAGTTGATAATGACCATATTAATTTTTTGGATAAATTAAGTGAAAATGACACACTGATATTTTTTCCAGGCACCCCTGAGACATTGTCTAGAATAATTTGCGAGGCAAGAATGATGGGAATGTCGGTTATAACAAACGGTCTAGTTGGAGCTACTCATGAAAAGTGGTTTAATTTAAAAGGTGAAAGCTTGATTGACTTTATGCTTGATAAAAGAAAAGAAATTTTAAACAAAGTGAGGGAAACACTTAATGAAGTAGGTAATAAAAAACAAAGAAGGGCAATCTCTATTATAAGCACGTTTCATGATGGGAGTAGACACCTAAAACAATTTTTAGAGGATATTACAGTTCAAACAATTTTTGATAAATGTGAATTAATTTTTATTGATGCTGCTTCTGTAGGGGATGAACAAAATATCATTGAGCAATATAGAAAAAAGTATGATAATATTTTTTATCATCGCTTGGATAAAAAAGTATTACCAACGCCATGCCTCAATTTGGCGATAAAAAAATCAAATAGTAAATACATAACCTTTGGTTTTATTGACGATAGAAGAAAAAAAGACTGTTTAGAGCTTCTGCTAAAAGAAATTGAAGATAGTGATGTGGATTTGGTTTATGGGGATGTGCTGCAGACAAGCGTAGAAAATGAAACATTTGACGCTAATTCTTCAAATGGTGTCTTATTCGAACATTCTGCATATGAATATTCTAAGGAAAATATGGTAAAATGTTTACCTGGACCAATGCCTTTGTGGAAAAAGTTGATTCACGATAAGTGTGGTTTTTTTGATGATGAAACCTGTAATTTTGCTGATGACTGGGATATGTGGTTACGAGCTGTTGCTAATGGTTCTGAATTCAAAAAAGTAAATAAGATTGTGGGGCTGTATTTGTCAGGCGGTAGGTCTCAACAGGAAGAAAATATAGAGCAAAAGCGAGAAGAGGCTGATATATTTTATAAGTACAAAAATGTTTTTGGAGATAATTTTTTCAACTATGAGCCTTACTTTAAACAATTTTTGGAGTTATAATATGAAAAGAAAATATTTACCAACTTTGAGCGAATTAATCGATCGTTTATCCATTGCTCAACTCAAAGAGGTGTTTATTCTAGAACATAAAGACGAATATGCACAAGAAATTACAGATATTTGTCACGACATTGATATGCTTTTATCTGAAACTAGTGGGACTCAATCGTCACAAGCGGTTGGTGCCGAAGTGATAAGGGCCATTGTAGTGCTTTCACAGATGAATTTACATATTTGGCACAATGAATCGAATTACCGTAAAGGCATCAAAGATGGGAATAATCTTGAGTTAACACATGGCTTAAATGGTATACGAAATACGGCAAAAAATAAAATACAAGAGGTTGTTGGGGGTCGAAAAGATTATAAAATTGATTGTCTAGCTGCTGAATTTAAAGGCTGGGAGGTTAGTTGGGAAAAATAAAGGAGGTATATAGTTTTGATGCTGTTGTAATAGGGGCTGGAATTGTCGGAGCATCGGTTGCGAAAGAGTTATCCGAATCATATAAGAATGTGCTTTTAGTTGAGAAAGAAAGTTCATTTGGGCAACACACATCCAGTAGAAATAGCGAAATAATACATTCTGGCATTTATTATCCGGCAAATACTTTAAAAACAAAATTATGTGTTGAGGGTAATAAACTATTATATGAGTTTTTAAACAAATATAACATTTCATATAAAAATTGTGGAAAATTGGTGGTAGCTGCCAAAAAAGAAGAGACAGCGGTACTGGAAGAAATTTATCATCGAGGGAAGAATAACGGTGTAAAAGGGATAGTTATCCTTGAACCAGATGAGATAAAAAAAATAGAGCCAAATATTAAAGCTGTTAGGGCACTATATGTGCCAAGTACGGGAATTTTCGACAGCCATTCTGTGATGTACAAGTTGTTATCTTTGGCTAAAAAAAATGGAACTGTAATTATATACAATACAGAATTAAATGGGATTACATTAGAAGGTGAGACATACCATTTAAGCTTTAAAGATCAGGATTATAAAGTTAAAACAAGAATTGTTGTTAATGCTGCGGGTCTTTGGAGTCATAAAATAGCTAAGTTGGTCGGGATACAAGACTATGAATTACATTGGTGTAAGGGGGAGTATTACAAAACCAATAAATATAAAAATATGAATGTTTTGGTATATCCGGTACCTGACCCACAAGGTAAATATTTAGGGATTCATACTGTTTTAGGGTTGGAGGGAGGTTTATCATTTGGACCAAATGCCTATTATGTTGAAAATGGAAAATTAGATTACAAGATAAACGACAGTAACAAAAAACAATTTTATGATGCGATTAATCGTTATTTAGACATTCAATGGGATGATCTAGAGCCGAGCATAACGGGTATTCGACCTAAGCTACAAATGACAGGCGACTCATTTAAAGATTTTATTATAAAAAATGAAAAAGAAAAAGGATATAATAATTTTTTAAACTTAATCGGCATAGAATCCCCAGGGCTAACATGCTGTTTGTCTATAGCAAAATATACAAAGGAATTAATTGAAAAATGAATGTTTTAATCACAGGCGGCGCAGGCTATATTGGAAGTGAACTAACAAATTATTTATTAGAAGATGGCTATGAGGTGACATGCTATGATAATTTGATGTATGATTCAACCTCTCTACTTAGATATACTAATCATCCTAATTTTAGTTTTGTAAAAGCAGATGTCAGAAATAAAGAAATATTAAAAGAATATCTTGAACAAGCTGATGTTATTATTCCATTAGCGGCATTAGTTGGGTTTCCCTTGTGTGAGCGTGATAAGCGCGGAGCAAGTGAAATTAATTATGAGATAAATCAATGGATTGCTGATAATAAAAGAATGGAACAAAAGGTTATTTATCCTTGTACAAATTCTGGGTATGGAACAAACAAAGATGGAGTATGCACCGAGGAGTCTCCATTGAATCCAATATCTTTATATGGAATAACAAAAGTTGCGGCAGAAAAAGCCTATAAAAAGGTAGAAAATCATGTAACTTTCAGACTCGCTACCGTTTTCGGCCCATCATCAAGAATGAGAACTGATTTATTGGTGAATAATTTTGTTTTGAAGACCTTGCGGGATAAAGTTTTAGTTCTTTATGAATGTGAGTTCATGCGTAATTATGTACATATTCATGATGTTTGTAGAGCATTTATGTTTGTAATTGATAATTGGGAAACATGTAAGAATCAAACCTATAATATTGGAAATGATTTATTAAACATGAACAAACTGCAATTAGCGGAAAAAATAAAAGAACATTTGCCCTTGGAAATAATTAAAGCTGAATTTACTACTGACCCGGATGTTAGAGATTATGAAGTGAGCAGTGAAAAGATATATAATAAAGGGTTTAATTGCAAATTTGATTTAGATGATGGTATAATACAATTAATTACGGCCTATAATATAATTGAGTCTCCATGGTATGCAAATTATTAAGTTTTAAGGTAAAATCATGAAACAAATAGATGTATTATTCGTACACCCAAATGGCGCAAAAAAAATATATCAAGGATTAAGTAAAGATCACTCTGCTATTGAGCCTCCTATCTGGGCAGCAATGCTAGCCAACCATTGTCGAACCAGAGGATTTGAATGTAGAATATTAGATTGTGAAGCGGAAAGATTGTCAGCACATGCTTCATCGAAAATTATTAAAGATTATAGCGCGCGAATTATTTGTTTTGTTGTTTATGGTCAACAACCAAGCGCTTCTACTCAAAATATGTGTGGTGCCGTTGAAACTGCAGAATTATTAAAACTCTTAGATCCAAATATAAAAATAGTATTTGTTGGTGCACATGTTTCCGCTCTTCCGGAAGAGACTTTAAAAGAATCTTGCGTTGATATGATATGTCAAAATGAAGGAGTTTATACGCTGAGTAATCTTTTGCGTGTGCAAGATTATGATGATTATAATCAACTTAAAAAAGTAAGGGGATTGGGTTATAAAGATGATTCTGGAACAGCAATTCTTAACACACCAGAGATTATTGTACCAAGATCTAGGATGAGTGAAGATTTACCTGGAATGGCATGGGACTTATTACCTGATTTTTCGAAATATAGAACATCTGGGTGGCATTCGTGGAGTAATAATACAGAAATTTCTCCTTTTGCATCTTTGTACACTAGTTTGGGTTGTCCCTATAAGTGCTCTTTTTGTATGATAAATATTATTAATAGAACAAAAATCGGCAAAGATGTTTCTAGTGCTGACAGCAATTTATTTAGATATTGGAATCCAGAATTTATAATTAAACAATTTGATTATTTTGCCCAAAATAATGTAAAAAATATTAAAATTGCTGACGAGTTGTTTGTCCTCAACCCTAGACATTTCATAAAAATATGTCAATTGATTACTGAACGAGGATATGATTTTAATATCTGGGCTTATTCTAGAATTGATACTTGTAAACCACAGTATTTGGATATCTTAAAAAAGGCTGGAGTTAATTGGTTGGGTTTAGGTATAGAAAACCCAGATGCTGTGTTGAGAAGAGAAGTTCATAAAGATGGTTTTAAAGAGGTAAAAATCTATGATATAATGAATTCCATGAGATCCGCCGGCATTAACATTGGTGCAAATTATATTTTTGGATTGCCAATGGATACACTAGAATCTATAAACAATACATTAAATTTTGCATTAGAGAATTTATCTGAGATGACAAATATGTATTGTGCCATGGCCTACCCTGGAAGCCCTCTGCATGCACAGGCAAAGGAAAAAAACATAGCTTTGCCTAAAAAATACGAAGGATACAGTCAACATTCATATGAAACGCTTAATTTGTCAAACGATAGTCTCTCTGCAGCAGAAATTCTCAAATTTAGAGATTATGCTTGGATGAAATATCATACTAATGAAAATTATTTATCTTTTTTAGAAAACAAATTTGGTTTAAGAGCAAAAGAAAATGTTGAAAAAACAACCAAAATAAAACTAAAACGAAAGTTACTAGGTCATTAATTTAAAAAAGGAGAAAAAATGGCAGCAAATGATAGAAATAAAGTTACTATTCTCAAACTAAGAAGACACAAGAGACGAGGGGAAAAAACAGTAATTACCACTGCATATGATTACCCACAGGCAATAATTTCAGATGGGGCCGGCGTTGATGCTATTTTAGTCGGAGATTCAGTAGGAATGACTACTTTAGGTCATAAGACAACAATACCAGTTACTATGGATGATATGGTACGCCACTGCGAAGCTGTCTCGCGCGGCGCCAAGAACGCATTTTTGATCGGTGATATGCCTTATATGTCCTATCAAATCTCCAATGAAGAAGCCGTGCGTAATGCTGGGAGATTTGTAAGGGCTGGCATGGATTGTGTTAAAGTAGAGGGGGCGATGGTAGAAAGGATTAAAGCTATTGTTGATTCTGGAATCATGGTAATGAGCCATTTAGGGCTTACGCCCCACACCAGAGCGAAACTTGGCGGTTATCGCGTGCAAGGCAAAACGGCCAAACAAGCTGAAATAATCCTTGAACAAGCGCTTTCTTTACAAGAAGCTGGCTGCACTTTTTTGCTTCTAGAGGGCATGCCAAGAGAGTCTGCTGCAATGATAGCTGACAAATTATCGATTCCAGTTTACGGCATTGGAGCCGGCGACAAAGTTGATGGTCAATTGGTTATTTTTCATGATCTTGTGGGTTTGTTTTGGGAGTTTAAATCTAAATTTGTAAAGAGATATTGTGAAGCAGGGCAAATTATGCAAACTGCCTTGAAGCGATACGCAGAAGAAGTAAGAACAGGACGATTCCCCGCTGAAGAAAACTTTTACGCCATTAAAGAAAATGAATTAGAAAAATTACTGGGCGGCGGAAATTGGAAACATGATAAAATTGTTTACGAAACAGATCAAGGCTTTCCTACCAATCATAGTGTAACGCCTAACACTACAGTGACAAAGAAGCAACCTTCAACGGATGATGATCCTTTATTCGATGGACACAAATAGGAAAAATATGAAATTAGCCGATTATATAATTAATTACCTTTCTGAAATTGGTGTAACTGATGTTTTTGTGGTTTATGGTGCAGCAAATGGAAATCTCATTGATGCCTTCACGAGAAATGACAAAATTAAATATGTAGCTACGATGCATGAACAAGGAGCCGGATTTGCTGCCGAAGGTTATGCAAAAATATCAAAAAATATTGGAGTAGCAATTGCCACCAGCGGCCCTGGTGGTATGAATTTTGTAACATCTGTTGGTAATTGTTTTTATGATTCTGTTCCGTGTTTATTTATTACAGGTCAAATTAAAACAAAATATATGCGTCCGGATGCATCGATTCGCCAGATTGGATTTCAAGAAACAGACATTATAAGTGTTGTGAAGCCTTTAACAAAGTATGCGAAGTTGATTGAAGATCCAAAAAGTATTAAATACGAATTGCAGAAAGCAATTTATCTTGCAAAAAATGGCCGTCCGGGCCCCGTTTTTCTAGATATTCCCATTGATGTACAAAAGGAAGATATTAATCCGGATGAATTAATCGGTTTTGATGAGGAACTTCTAGAAGTCTGTTATAATGTTAAAAGAATCGAACAACAAGTTGATCGTTTTTTGGAGGATCTTTCTAACGCGAAACGACCATGCTTGATGATAGGTGGAGGCGTTCGTTTGGCGAATGCTGAAAAGGACATTCTAGAACTGGCTAAAATATTAAAAATTCCTTGTTTTCCGACTTGGAACGCTTTAGATATAATTGCTTCAGATTTTGAGTATTATGGAGGTCGCATCGGCACTTATGGCGGCGCCGGAAGAAATTTTGGAATACAGAATTCTGATCTTTTATTGGCAATTGGAAGTCGTATTTCTGGAAGAATTACCGGTGGGGAACCTCATTTATTTGCACGTGGAGCAAAAAAGTATATGGTAGATGTAGATGGTCCCGCGATGCAAAGAAAGTTACAACAATTGCCTTTTGACGAATGCATTCTTTCAGATGCTAAATTGTTCATAGAGATTATGATTAAAAAGCTAAAGGAATATAATACTCCGGATTATACTGAGTGGAATGAAAAGGTAATGGGGTGGAAGGTTAAGTACGATCCTGTAACAGCAGATATGTATGAATCCTCACAATATATTCACCCATATGCGTTTTTACGAATTCTTTCTGAGGAAATGGCGCCAAATGATATTTTGGCCGGCGATTGCGGCGGTAACATTGTTGCTATTAATCATTCATTTGAAACAAAAGTGGGACAACATTATTTTACCAATAATGGTAATTCTCCCATGGGATTTTCCTTTGCCGGTGCAATGGGTGCTTGTTTTGTAGCTGGTGAAACACAGAATGTTGTATGTGTCATCGGTGACGGTGGAATGAATATGAATATCCAAGAGGTTCAAACTGTGTTAAATTATGGTGTAAAATTAAAGACTATCATTTTGAATAATCATATTTATGGTATTACAAAGGCTTTTCAAGAAACTAACTTTGAAGGGCGCAGCGAGGCCTGTGGCCCAAAAGGCTATAACCCTCCTGATTTTATTAAAATTGCGAGGGCGTATGGTATAGATACGATGGTTATTGATGATGGTACTGATTATGATATAGTTAGGCAACAGATACGCGCGTTTCTAGATCATGATTCTGCTGTTATTTGTGATGTGAATTGTCATGAATATCACACGTATGAGCCTAAAATTGTTGGGTGGGAAACTCCGATTGAGGATATGTACCCGTATCTTCCAAGAGAGGAATTCTATAGCAATATGGAAATTGAGCCATTGGAAATTTCTAAGAACCCTCCTATGCCTAGTATCTTTAATACTAATGGGAGTATGGAGTGAGAAATAATAGAATTTTAGTTGTTTATAACATGTGTGGGATAAGAAGAGAAAATATTGGTTTTTATAAACTGGCCATCAATAGTGTTCTAGAACAAAACTTTGAAGGTATGCAAATTGTATTGTCAATGTATAAAAGTTCCGTACATTGCAAAAAAGAATTGGCTAAAGAATTTGGAAATAAAATATCATATGTATTTTATGATCACACCGACATGTTGGGAGTAAACGCAACTTTCAACAAAACTGTTAGAATATGCGTGGAAAAATATGGCGACTTTGATGGGTATTTGTATTTAGATTCCGGGATTATACTTACAGATTTTACATCTGATGAGCACACCAAGATTATACAAAAGTCCTATGATGCTTTTATGTCGGGACCATATTCTATGATATCATTACAAGTTGACGATGACTCGGGGTTTCACCATTTGGGAATGAAAAATACGTCTACGGTTTCTCAAGTATCGGGAGAACATTATGTTATTCCTTTGGGGAAAGCGGTTAATTTACATTCACAAATTTTTTCTCATGAAATATACGAAACGTTCGAGGGTAAAATATTACCAGATGTTTTTGCTGCCTATTGTTCGGAATCGGTCCTTTCTTTTTTCAATTCTTGTATTCATAAAAAGTGGATCCTGATGAAGGATGTGGTCGTGAGACATTTACCCTCTCTTGAGGGGTCATCAGCTTCGTTTCTACACCAGTCTCCTAAGCATGATAATCCATGGAACAACTTATTGCATGATAGAGATGCTCTTGATTTTATTAATGACGATGGCGCAATCAATGCTGGCTTGGGATATGAAGAGTGTAATGGGATAATGATGCATAAAGAAGATGCTTATGACGAAAACGGAAATTCTCTAGACCCGAAAGAGTTGAAAAAATATATTAAAAAGTATTTCTTTTTGTCGAAGCAGGAATTAGATTATAATGATGTTGAGTATAATGCAATTTTTAGATAAAGCTTATAGGAGAAGTGTGTGAAGATTAAATACCCACTAGCAAAAGAAACAATAAACGACCAAGATATAGATGCTCTCTGTGCGTGGCTTAAAGAATATCCTAGACTGACTAAGGGAGAGCTTACATGGAAAGTAGAAGAAGATTGGGCGAGATATATTGGTACCAAGTATGCAGTTTTTAACAATTCTGGTTCTTCGGCCAATCTTTTAATGGTTGCTGCGGCAAAACAATGTGGCCTAATTCCTAATAAGAAAGTCGTAGTTCCTTCTGTGGGGTGGGTAACTACTATATCTCCTATTATGCAACTTGGGTTACAACCTATTATGTGTGGGGCTGATGAGAAAACATTTGGTATAGATTTAGATCAACTGGAAAAGATCTGTGAGACGGAAAGACCAGATGCTGTTATTTTTGTTCAAGTATTGGGAGTTCCTCACCATAAAGAAAGGTTACTAGAGTTGAAGGAGAAATATGGGTTTGTCTTGCTTGAAGATGCATGTGCAGCCTTGGGGGCTTCTTATTCTGATGGAACAATGGTGGGGACTATTGGAGACATGTCTTCTTTTTCTTTTTATTTTGGACATCAACTTTCCACAATTGAGGGTGGCATGGTGAATGTTAATGATAAGAAGATTTATGACATGTTATTGATGTTGCGATCTCACGGTTGGGCTAAGGATCTAGATAAGGCGACTTATGATTCGATGATGGAAAGATATGGAGTTAATGATTTTCACTCACCGTTTACTTTTTTCATTCCAGGATATAATTTGCGTTCTACAGATTTACAGGCTTTTCTAGGTATTAGACAAATAGAAAAGGCAAAATGGGCCGCCACAAACCGAAATAAAAACCATAAAATGTATGGAGATAGGCTTCGTGGACATGTGAGATGTCAAGATTGGGGAGAAAACAATCCTGTTTCTATATCGTTTGGTGCATTAGCTGCTAGCAATACACATAGAAAGGAGATTGTGAACAGGCTAATCGAAAACGGAATCGAAACTAGAATTTATAGTGCAGGTAATTTAGGTAGACACCCCTTTTGGGTCGATCTATATGAACCTTTTGAAGATTTTACGAGTGATCTAATCCATGATACGGGGTTTTTCATCCCCAATTATCCCGAATTATCTGAGGAAGATATAGAGTTTATTTGTGAAGTGGTGAAGGGTTGAAGATGAAGTTGCATCTAGGGTGTTATGGAAAGAAGATACCTGGATTTATAAATGTCGATGTCAGAGAAGAAGTCGAACCAGACTTGCTTGACGACGCTTTTGAATTACAAAAAGTAAAAAACAATTCTGTAGATTTAATTTATGCGAGTCATGTTCTTGAACATGCTGATTTTCAACAGTCGGAGCGAGCCTTGAGAAGGTGGCACCAAGTTCTGAAGAAGGGCGGTGTTCTTAGATTGGCAGTGCCAGATATGGAGGCCCACTTTGCTCACTATTTTTACCACAAAGATTTAAGGTTATTGCATTCGGCCCTATGGGGAAGCCAGAGACACCCATATGATTACCATAAAAATGGTTGGGATTTTAACAAGCTAAAAGAAGAATTGGAATTATATGGGTTTACAAATGTGAAACGATATGATTGGAGAAAGACAGAACATTTTTACATCGATGATTATTCTCAGGCATATTTTCCACACATGGACAAGGAAAACGGAAAACTGATGAGTTTAAATATCGAAGCTACTAAGGTATAATTTTGTTAAAGAATAAAAGAGTTATAGTTACCGGGGCCAAATCTATGGTGGGCAAAAGTGTTATTGAACAATTGAGCAATCAGGGATGTATTATAATACCTGTGTATCATGAAGAGTGTGATTTGTTGGACTTTCATCAATGTTTGAGAAAATTTGAAAATGCTAAAGCTGATTACTGTATACATGCGGCAGGATACAACGGAAATATAAATTTCAATAAAAAATACCCTTCAGATATTTTTTACAACACCACGATTATTGGATTAAATACATTAAAATCATGCGCTCTTACCGGAGTCAAAAAAGTTGTCACCCTTCTTGCCTCATGTGCATATCAAAGTACGAATGAGGAATTAAAAGAAGAAGATTTTTTCAAGGGAATGCCAGACGATTCAGTTGAGGCCCATGGTTTGAGCAAAAAGTCTCTTTTTTATTATTCAAAACAAATATCTAAACAATATAATATTAAGGCCGTTTGCACTATTTTTAACACCGCCTATGGGCCACATGATTCGTTTGACATTAATAAAACAAAAGTTGTAGGGGGCCTTATAAAAAAGTTCACCGATGCCGTATGCAATGGAGAAGAGGAAGTTGTTTGTTGGGGAACCGGCAAGCCTAGACGAGAATTGATTTTTTGTGATGATGCCGCTAAGGGAGTGGTCCAGGTTTTGGAGAAATATGATGACGAAGAATTGCCAATCAATTTAGGTCATAATGCGGATATCAGTATTAGAGAACTAGCAGATAAAATTTCAACAGTTGTGGGGTATAAACACAGAATTGTCTGGGACGAAAGTATGCCGGATGGGCAATATAGGAAAATATTAAATTCGGATCGAATGAGAGATTACGGCATCCATATTGAAGATCCCACAAGTCTTTATGATGGTCTCACTAAAACTATTGCATGGTATGAGGAAAATGTTAAATGAAGAAATATGATATTTCAATAGTTATTCCGGCTTTGAGGGACAGCGTTTGGCCCATTTTGTATGATAGTATAGGCAACGCTTGTAAGAAATATACGTGGGAATTGGTCTTAGTTTCCCCGTTTGGTTTGCCAAAAGAGTTGCAAGATAAAGAAAATATATTGCTTGTTAGGGATTTTGGTAATGTTCCAAGATGCGTACAGAGGGGAATAAAAAATTCAAATTCTGATTTGTTTTTCTTAACTGTGGACGATTGTATTTTTGCAAAAGATTCCATAGATATGGCCCTGGAAAAATATAAAAAACATTGCTCTCGGAAAGATGCCATGGCAATGTTGTATGGTGAGGGGGGCAACAAGATGTCGCCTGACTATTGGAAGGTCTCGGGCCCATATGGGCACCCGTTAAGGCTTCCGGGTGTAGATATGGACTGGAAAATAGCTAATCAATGCTTGATGAGTAAGGATTATTTTATAGAACTCGGGGGTTTGGATTGTAAAAATTTTACATATTTGGACAAACCGATACACGACTTTATGTTTAGACTTCAGAGAAATGGGGGAGAAATTTATTTCTCTCCTAAACACGTGTGTATAGCTTATCATTTTCCTGAAGAAACGGGCGACCACAAACCAATACATCATGCATATATTAAAGATACGCCGTATTTTAATACAGTTTATTCTATTCCAGAGTTGTATTCAGACAGGATAAAGTTGGATTTTGGTAATTGGAAACTTTCCCCTCCGCTGTGGAAAGACAGATTTAGCAAGGGTGTACCTAGGACATACAAGGAACTGTGTGCTATGGAAGGATATGATCTTGCATCCGTGGATAGAATGAAGGAACAATTGGGAGATCTTTTGAAGTGCGAACTGAATTAAGTGTAATTGTACCTTCTATCAGGAGATATTTTTGGGCAAATTTCTACAACAGTTTGCAAGCTTCTTTGCGAAATAGAAGTTTTGAAGTTATATTCGTAACCCCTCATAAAGAATTGCCCGATGAATTAAAAGACAAAAAGAATATTAAAATCATAACAGATTATGGATCTGCCAACCGTTGTCAGCAAATTGCTCTATGTAATGCCCAAGGCAAATACTTGCGGTGGGCTTCTGATGACGAGACATTTTTTGAAAATAAGTTTGATGAATGGTTGTCGTTTTATGAAAGTAAAAAAACTTCTTACAAGGATATTAGCATATGTAAATTTTATGAAGGTGAAAAAAATTCAAATGGGGTCTTGCATACAACCGGCGAAACAGAAATGTCTGATTGGGAACAATACTATCGAATAGGCAAAGCATGTCCATGGCTACACACAGCTTTTACAAATGGTGCCGTATCTCCGAATTATTGGATTTTTAACACAGCTCTGATGGAAACTGAATACATAAAAGAACTGGGCGGCTTTGACACCAAGTTTGAAACAACTTTTATAGCACATACTGATTTTGGCATTAGGGCCCAGAACAATGGCACCAATGTACATTTATTTGGATCTGCAGTAATGTCTTGCACACACATGCCCGGAACTACCGGAGATCATGCTCCGATACATTACGCTCATATATTAAATGATGAACCTCGCATAAAGCACATCTACGCAGACCCCACTGCTGTAAAGAGAACAAAGATTGATTTAAACAATTGGGAAAATAGTCCAAAAATTTGGGAGAGGAGATATAGAAGGTGAAGATACTGGTAATAGGCGAAAGTTGTAAAGATGTGTTCATATATGGAAAAACTCCTCGTTTGTGTCCCGAGGCCCCTGCACCCGTTTTTAACCCTTTGAGAGTTATTGAAAACGGAGGTATGGCTACGAATGTCTACAGAAATTTAATCTCTTTAGGGGCAAGTGTTAATCTGTACACCAACCAGAATTGGCGCTCAATAAAGAAGACTAGATATATTGATGATAATATGAATCACATGTTTATACGAGTAGACGAGGGTGAAGGAACTTATGGTCGATCTTCTCTAAAACATTTAAAATATAGAAAATACGATGCCATAATCATTTCTGATTATAACAAAGGGTTTGTGACCGAGGAAGATATAGAATATATTGCCAACAAGCATGAAAATGTTTTTTTGGATACTAAAAAGATATTAGGCCCATGGTGTAAAAATATAAAGTATATTAAGATAAACAAGGATGAATACGAAAATACTAAACACACTATTAGTCCTGATATGTTTGATAAACTAATAATCACCGTAGGAAGTGACGGATGTAGACACAAGGATGTTATATATCCAGTTCCCAAAGTGGAAACAAAAGATTCTTCTGGTGCTGGAGATACTTTTATTTCTGCTTTGACAATAAAGTATATTGAAAGCAATAGCATAGAAGAAGCAGTTTCTTTTGCTAATGAGTGCGCAACGAAAGTGGTTCAAAAGAGGGGTACGAGCACTGTATGAAAAAAAAGATTGTTTACATAACTGGTGCCGCTGGATACTTAGGCAGAGAACTGGTAAACAAATTTTTTACTGAAAAGAAATATAATTTATATGTATCTTTTGATGATGTTAGACAGAAGAACATGAACTACTATATTCAAAATGCAAATGTCATAATTCATATGGCCGCCAAACACCCATCCCAGAAGGTGGTAGAACAAGAAATAAATGCAACTAACTATGAATCCACAAAACATTTATATGATACAGTGAGAAAAACATCTCAATTTATTTTTCTATCTTCTGACTGTGTTTTTGGTGGTGATAAGAAGAAGTATTTTATCGATGACAAAAGAGAGCCACTCACTTTGTACGGAAAGACTAAAAAGAGAAGTGAAGATTATATCATAAACAATGTGAAAAAAGCATGCATTATAAGAACGTCTATGTTATATGGATCTTCAAACAAAAGACGGGATAATTTTATAAATTATTTATTTAAAAATTTAGATAAGAATAAAGAGGTTGAGCTATACTCTGATGTTTGGGCCCGACCAACCCATGTTCACGATTTGGCCGATTTTATTGATTATACAATAGAAGAGGAAAAAACTGGGGTTTTTCATGCATGTGGAAAAAAATATGTTAATAGGTACGCAATGGGAAAAAAAATATGTGATTTTTATGGATTTGATGAAAATCTACTATTGGACGCAAAAAAACCGTTTGAGAGCCATTTTCAGTCTGTTAATATGATACCATCGGTGGAGTTTGAACCTTTTGACAAAAGAAATATATTTTAATGGAGATTGCGCATGAAGACTGTTTTCACCAACGGATGTTTTGATATCATTCATCGTGGCCATATGGAACTCTTAAGACATTGCAAATCCTTGGGGTATGTCATCGTGGGGTTGAATAGTGATTCAAGCGTCAAGAACTTGAAGGGCCCATCCCGACCATTTTTTAATGAACAGGACAGGGAATTTGTGTTACAATCATGTAAATATGTTGACGAAGTAGTGGTTTTTGATGAAGAAACGCCTTATGAAATTATAAAAGAAATTGGACCTGATATAATTGTTAAAGGAGGGGATTACAAAGTGGAAGATGTGGCCGGGAACGATCTTGCTGAAGTCATAATTTTTAATTATATCGATGGGTATTCTACTAGTGAAGTGTTGGAGGATAACAGATGACATATGTTTTTGATATTGATGGAACAATTTGTACAACAAGCGCTCCGGATTATGCAAACGCGGAGCCCCTAAACGAGAGAATTAAAGTAGTTAATAAATTATATGACGAAGGAAATATTATATTTTTCAATACAGCCCGTGGCATGGGACGCACAGGCAATAACCACAAAGAAGCAAATAGAATATTTTTTGATATGACTTTGGAGCAGTTAGAAAAGTGGGGAGTTAAATATCACAGATTGATGTTGGGAAAACCATCCGGCGATATCTATGTTGATGATAAAGGAATAAATGATGAGCGATTTTTTGCCAATTAAACACGTTAATAAGGGATGGGGATTTGAAAAATGGATTGTAAATTGTGAGAAATATTGTGGCAAGCTTCTGTTTTTTGTAAAAGAAAAGCGCTGTTCGTGGCATTTTCATAAAATTAAGGACGAAGTGTTTTACTTACAATCTGGAAAATTATTGGTTAAATATTCTGATGAAGATAATTTAGATAATGCCAAAGAAAAAGTTTTAGAACCAGGACAAAATTTTCATGTGTATACGGGTCTTAGACATCAAATGATTGCATTAGAGGACTCTGAATTATTTGAATTTTCTACACAACATTTCGATGATGACAGTTATAGAATCATTAAAGGAGATTAAAATGACACAAATACAACACACAAATTTATCGAAACAGGCGTTAGGAGCTGTTATGATGGCACTACAAAAGTCTCTGCTAGAGCAAAGCGACATCGTTCCAGTATTGGAAGGTTTTAAATTTGCCTCTTCCCCAGAAGGTTTAGTAGTGCTAAATCCGCCATTAGTAAAGTTTAATGAAGAAACTCAAATAAACTTTGATTTTGATGATGAGACGGAAAGTGAAAGAGCGACAGAATAATGCCAATATATGTATATGAATGCAATGATTGCTTAGGTGAATGGAAAACAAGTCATTCTATGACCGAGACTGAAGAAGAATGCACTTGGTGTGAATCAAGAAATATTTACAGAAAACCATCCAATTTTTCTAATCTATCAAAAAAAGTAACAACAAGGCGAAAAGTTGGCGATTTAACTAATGAATTTATAGAAAACTCAAGAAAAAATCTACAAAATCAAAAACAAGAACTAAATAAGAAAAGATGATTGATATATTATTTGCTTTATCGGTTATTGTTAATATATTTTTAATTTGGTATATTGTACAACTTTTACGTCGTTTTCTCGCCTTTCAGGAAGATTTGGATGAGTTTGCGATAAGGCTTGAAGAGTACGAGGGACACATAGAAATAGTTAACAATCTAGAGAGATTTTATGGGGATGAGACATTAGCAAATCTCCTTCGTCACTCAAAATCCATGACGAAAGAATGTGAAGAATTCCAAAACATTTTATTAAACAAAAAAGATGATGAGTATGACGACGAAAAAGAAGAGTAATAAAAATTATTATTTCACAAAGGTCCATGAAAAGGCAATAATAGATTATTGTAAAAGTCAAGACCAAAAAGAAAGAAATGAATTGTATAAGGTATATATTGGACCGGTGTTTCACGAGATGGTTGACAAAATTGTTTATACTTATAAATTCACAACTCTTCCCAATATCGACACATTGCGAGATGATTGTAAGAATTGGCTTATAACTGTTCTAGATAAATTTGATCCAGAAAAAGGTTCAAAGGCTTTTACTTATTTTAGTGTTGTATCTAAAAATTGGTTCATAGCTCAGGTCAAAAAAACTAGTAAAAGAGCCAAAAAAGAAATACATATGGATGATTATTTTATCGGCAATCATAGTGAAAAAGGCACTTCTTTGGCGAGCGGGCAACAAAACTTAGTAGTTTACAACACTTACATTCAAGATAGAAATAAAAATGAATTTTTTATGTATCTAAGTGGTGAGGTAAAAGGTTGGATGAGTATGCCTTTGAGACCTAATGAAAAGAAAACTCTACAAGCGATTCAAATTCTTTTTGAAGATTCTGAAAAAATAGAAATTTTTAATAAAAAAGCTATTTATCTGTATATTAGAGAGATCACTGGTTTAAACACCAAGCAAGTTGTGAATTCTCTAAATAAAATAAGAAAACGTTATAGAGAGTTTAAAAAAGAATGGGACAATCAATAAAATCTTTTGAAGAATATACTTTAGAAGCAATCAAAAACATTAGGGATGATAGAGATATTACCTCCACCCTTTTAACTAAATTATTTATAGAGATGAACAATGCTAATGATGCTAATACGCATAAAGAACTTGGCCTAATCGCATCAAAATATGTTGAGACTCTTCAACGCTCTAATGAACAATTAGTTAAACTTACCTCTATCTTGTCTAAAAAGCAAGATACATCTATCTCGCTAGATGAAAAAGACAAAAAAGAACTTTTTGATATTATACAAGGTGAGAAAAAATAATGGTCCAAAATGGAATTTCTATAAGTAAACTACCAGATGGGATATTAAATAGTTTTATAAGAGACAAGGCTTATGAAAGTTTTGATATAACACGTGATAATTTTATTGATATTTTTATAAAGATAACGAGACAAACTTTAAATCCGAATTATAGTTTAATAAACAGAACATTAAATGGTGTTTGTATGCAAAAATTAGACAACGAAGCAAAACAAAGACTCATTGCTTCTGGTGATAACTATCTTGCTTTTCAACGTACTGCGGACACCACATCAAACACTTCCTTTGAAGCGTGCAGGGTTTATATACCGGAAATTCATAGCGATAGGGCTATCCCAGATGACATATTAAACCCCTCAAAGCAGGATTTAGAATTAATTGAAGCCATGTTTCCAGTTTTTATCTCAAACACAGAAGAAAATGGTAAAAAATCTTTAGCCGTTGGGGATGTTTTAGAGGTTCAGATTAAAAACGATTTAGGTGGGGGCGTTTATTTTCACAAAAAAGCCAGTAGTGCTATTAATTTATTGAACAAAGCAGCAGGAAAAGGAAGTGCCAATTCTTTTAAATGTAAAGTTATAAAACACTCTAAGGTCATAACATCGAATGAAGCTCAAGTAACTGCTGGCACCACAATAACAAACTCTTCTAGTAACGCAAATCCAATTGATGATGCGACTAAAGAACAACAATATATAAAATATTTATATCAGAAAGAAAGACAATACATTAAACAATTAAAAAAAGAATGGAGCATATCTCATCTTAAAGGCGCTCTCAAGAAAGCTGGAACTTATGGCATAAACAAAAATTTTGTTTGGGCGTTAATGTATAAATTATGCGGTCTTAGCCCCTCGGGACTGTCTAATGGCGGGAATGTAATGATTTCAGCTCAGGCTCTCAAAGATTATTATGGTATTTTTAGAATTACAAAAAAAGAATATGACACTACGGTTGCAACAACAGAGAATAAAGCAGCTTTTGTTGGCAAAAATCATTCTGATTTGCTAGACCCAGAATTTGCGATAAAACATTTCTTTATTGATTTTACAAGTTTTTTAAAAAAAAATAATTTAAAAAGTGATATTTTTAAGGATGTAAACTCTTTTCTTAAAAATGAAAACAATAAGACAAAAGTTGCAAAATATTTTTCAAAAAATGACGATAAAAAGGATTTCTTATTTACAAACGATTTTAAGAATTTAGCAGATAGTTTTGATAGCAACCCGCAACCTTTTATAGGATACACCCCGGTTACGTTTAATGATTTTCCCACTTTTAACGGATGGCTTATTGCTGCTGCTGGGGGAGTTGCCTTCTCTGTTGAAAGTTCTGAAAAAATAACCAAAGGTGAATCTAATAACGCTCAAGGACCGAAAGAAGAAAAGCCACCAGCAACTCCAGATAAATGTCATGACAATTACCCACCTAAAAATTCCTATTTAATACACGTGGATTCACAAAAGAAGATTGTAAGAGATTTTTTAAAATCATCTATTTCTGGACCGGATTTAGAATTCACCTCTTATAAACATCGAGGTGTTAAAAATATAAGATTTGCTGGTTTGGAAATCCCAACTTCTTTTAAAGTGATTCGTTATGATGGCAATTCTAATTTCTACAAAGACAACAAACGTTGGTTTGATGCCAATAACAATAAATACCTGATAGGCCAACCACGATGGAGTTTGAATTATTACAGAAATAAAGAACAGATAACACACTTTACAGTGCAAACTTTAGGCCCTAATACTGATTCTGTGCAATATTATAAAAACATATTACATACAATGTATCAAATGAATAAGCCGATTCCTCATTTTATAGTTGCACCAAATGGACAAATAATACAATTAGTTGACGCTGCAGGAGCGGTAAGTTTTAATTTGCCTAACAAGCTAATTACAATCAATGCTGCCTTTGGGGAAGGTTATGGGAATATGAAATTTAAAAATTCCAATATTGCCAATATTGGAAAGCCAAATTATGTATCAATTAGAGAAAAGAACAATAATTACAGATTTCATAAATTGGGAACAAAAGCCGCCCTACAGTCAATGCAAAAATTAATACAATTTTTTGTACATTATACTAACACGAAGTATAATTTAGCAGCACAAGATTTAAAATTGTCGACCTTCAACCTTAATAAATCAAATATACAAGCGTATGGTCATTATAAAGGAGTTGGAGGAATGAATTTTATTTATTATGCTTGGACTCTAGGCTTGGCTTATAAAAACAATGGTAAGAATATTTTACTCCAAGAAGGAGGTTTCTGATGGGTATTCTAGATCTCAAAGATATAAAGGACACATATACACCAGTCAGCACTTCGGGGTTAGATATTGGGCAAAAAGAAGCTATCTCTGGTGTTGGCGGTAGTTCGAAACCGGAACAAACTTGCCAACTGGCAAAAGCACCTGATGAGATCTTAAAAACGGGACCAGCTAGTACGTATATAAGCTTAGGACGTGACCGTCCAGCTGAATTGGGAACTGGTTACGAAGGATCGGCAGAGCCAAATGCTGGATGCATATGGATTTGTTCTGGTATGAGTCAAGGTCTTGTGGACAAGACCCCAAAAAACAAAGATGGGACAAGTTTAGAAGCCAATAGAAATGTTAATTTAGATGCTAGTACTGTTTATATTTCTTCTTGTGCAGACATTGATAGGTATTTTAATTTAGTTAAAGGTGGAATGGGCAATTCTGAAAGTTCTGCCGCAATTGCGCTTAAGTCATCAGACTTGAGGTTTATTGCGAGAAATGGAATAAAATTAATAACTGGAACAGATGTAACAAATGAATATCTTAGAGAGAAAGCTTCAATAGTGGGTATAGAAATTATAGCAGGTAATGATGATAGTGATTTGCAGCCAATGGTCAAGGGCCACAATTTAGCTTTAGCTTTGGAAGATTTATTGGCTTTAATGGGGAAAGTTGTTGCGACCGTGCAGGTATTTATGAAGCATCAAAATGATTTTAATAGTGTTTTGAAAGAACATACACACCCAGATGTGATAAACATGATACTTAGTATTATTGCCACTAACGGTCTTAATAATATTACCGGAGGCAATACATTACCAGACCAAGAAGTGTTTAGCGAAGGTATGAAAACTGAAGGATTTTTGACAAAATTACTAAGCGAATGTGATATTCATAGAGAAAATTTTGTGACTTTTAGAAATAAATATTTAGCAGGCACTGAAGAGGCTGATATTAATAGCAGGTATAATAAGGTAAATTAATGAGCGATTTTAAAAAAATAATAGAATCAGCATTACGAGATCTGTATATAAAAATGGTTGAAGTTTATACTGAATCTATCAAAAACAATACAAAAATGAATGAATCGCTGATTGGCGAATTTATGAATAAAAGCTCAAAGGCTCTTAATTCTACTGATGCTGTAAATGGATTCATTACCAAACAATTAAATATAAATGAAAATATAATCAATGGAATGAAAAATTCTCAACAAATAGTTGATTTTTTAATAGGCGCCTATGACGCTTTTGGTATAGAGATGCCCCCGGAAGGGTTCTTACAAATAGACGCCGGTTCAGCCAATTGGTGGAAAACAATAACAAAAAATCAAGGTGGTTATTTCACATATACCATAATATTTGACATCGATAATGAAACCAAGACACTAAAGTTCGGAAAAAATGCAGTTTATGAAGTTAGCTCATTTGATCCCTCTGATCTTTTAAGTAACAACGATTTAAAATCTTTTTTGATTGACGCCACTAAAACAGCTTTTCAAGAACAAGCGGACAGTGAATCAGACCAACAGATGGTGGAGTTTGATGATGTTTACTTTCTCATATTAGACGAAGATGGCAATAGTTTTAAAATAAATACCAATACTAAAAAATTGTATATTCGTGTCTTTTTTAACGAATACGGTCAGAAATTAGCCTCTTCTATAACAAACATAACCGGTATTTCAGAAATTAAAAAAATACCTCAGGGGATTAGAAAAAATTTCTTAATTGGAAACTTACTTTCTGGAATAGATGCTATAAATAAATATTTCGATAGCCAAGACAGCAAACAAACTAACAGTAAAAGAATTATAGATAATTTAAAAACTGTAAAAGAATTACTTAAAAAAATTATAAAAAAGAACAAACTGAATAATGATTCTACTGTTGGATTTGTCTTTGATGAAGAATTCAGATATCTTGCCTTAGTTAATGCAAATAATAAATCAATCGGCAGTAAAGAATTACGTTCATTTTTAAAAGAAGATAAAGAGTTAAATATACACATTGCGATATTAAATTATATTAATTGCCAAATAGGAGAAGAACCGGAAGTGGGTTCTAGTGTGGGGGCCTCCTCCGATGATTATCAACATTTTTCGAGCGTAAAGTCTCCCCCCCCAATAAGTGAAAAAGAAAAAAATAAGAAAAAAATAAAGTTTCAGTTATCACAATCAAAAGTTAAATTTGTTGGCGATATAGGAACTAAGTTGGCGTTGGAAGGAATTAGGAAAAATTCCGCACAAGGTGCCACTGTTGTCAGTTTATATGAAAATTATTTCAACAAAATTGATTTAAAAAAAATAGCTGAATTCGCAGTACAAGAATATTCCCAGCTTATACCAGCTTTAGAATTAAAAAAAATAAAATTTGCAGCTTTTATAAGTTCATTGGATATAACTGAAATAATTGATTGTGTCGCTGAACAAGCTGGGGGGTATGAAGATCTTGGCCAAATGGAAACTGGTGTCGACGCGAGTGGGAACCCGATTTTCACCGAGACGGTCTTAGACAAGCTAAATTTTGAAAAGGATTTAAAAATGAGGTTTTATGATTCTTTTAGCTTTTTTTATAATGCTGCTAAAGGTTTTGATTCTGAAAAGTTTAACTTCCCGTCTTCTCAAGATCCTCTCCCTATTATAAATGAACTTTTACAACAGTATAACAAAAGTCCAAATGAAGAAAATTACAACAATTTAAATGCTCTTGTTGATCAAAATTTTCCCTATATCGCTATGATCCCACAGGAACAAACAAGTGAAATCTATAACACAATTGTAAACAATGAACCTCAATATAGAAACAATAATGCTCTTGTAAGTTACGGGATTGTTGATGTTAAAAACATCCCAGGTTTTCAGCCAAGTAAGTTTATAAGTTTTATTTTTAAAAGAAAAATAGTTCAATATGTTGGTGAATTGACAGAACATCAATTTGATGCATTTTACGGCAATATAGCTGAAAAAAATAAAAAATTAAGAGATGATTCTGCTTTGTCAGAGCAAGATATGTCATCAGCTAAGGGCCTAATGGGCTCATCTGCTAAAAAAAATAAAAATAAATTGCCTAAAGTTCCCCATATGGGGTGGTTTAATCAATTTGTGCCAACATTGGATTACAATGCTTTTGTAAGTATAATATTGGGAGAAGCTTACGATAAAGTAATTTCTTCTTTATTATCTTCACTAATGCAGACAACTTCTGCTGCAGCTGAAAAGAAACTATCTGGTGATGGAGACATGCTAGATAAATTAGACCCAGGCTTGCGAGCTGCTGTGTCTTCAAATGATTTAACTCAAAATGCTTTGGATTCGTTTGGCCTTTTTAATAGTCCTGAAGAATTTTATATAGCAGTTCGAGATAGGGTGTTTCCAAATAATATGATTAAAGACGTAAAATGTCTTTTTGAAAGAATTAATGTTGAAGTGAGCTTTCAAACTCAAGTTAAATTTTTAAAACACCCAGCTGAATTGAATGACCCTGATACTGTCATAATGCAAAATATATTTATAAAATGTGGGCTTCCTTCTGACATCACGACTATTAATAATTTCTTTTTGGCATTAAATGATTTAATTGATGATAATGTTATTCAAGCTAAATTAAAGTCAACGACGCAGTTGATTGAAAATTATTTAGAGATTTGTGGTGATAACAACGAAGCATATCTTGACAATTTAAGAAAATTTTTATCTAGTGGAGCCGCTAATAAACAAATTAACAATGAGACAAGTGAAGCCAGGGCGAAGTTAATGGATTTATTATCTTTTCTTAATGGAGAGAAATTAAGAAATTCAGCCCCCCAGTTATTTTGTAATAATGGAACAAATAACACTCCAGTGTTCGATAATCAGTATTCTCCTTTGGTTATTGATTCTCAAAACAAGTTACTAAATGGTGTTATTAAGGGGATTAATAATCAATTCAATAATGATATTGGCAAGTTTAAACCAATAATTCTTGAACAAACAACTAATCTTGCGAGTAGTGATGATGTTTTGTCCCTTTTTGGAAATGATCCGGCGGCGGCATTTACGGCTCTTGCGACATCTGGTGGAGAAGATATTATCGCAGCTGGCAAGGAGAAAAATGATTTAAAAAATATTATTTTGGATGAAATAAAAACTAACTTATTCTTTTCAGATATTCTAACGCCTAGTGACACCGCAGTAGGTCTTTCAAATGCTAAAATTTATCTCTTGCCGGCTTCTGATAAAATATCTTCAATTATCATCTTTAACAATAGTAATAAGAATGAGAATTTTAAATATTTAGGTCTGAACGTTACAATAGATAAAAATTCTGTAACTATGATAATATTCAATACGAGTACAAATAGGATAATATTTAATTCTGGTAAAATAAGCGACTCATATAATTTAGAAGAAGAGTTAAAAAACTTAACATCGGGGGACAGTGACAGCTTTTTTAAGCTAGCTTACACGGACCCTGATGGGCCTTCAGATAATTTCCAATATGCTTTAAAATCAATGATAGCATATGATGACGATTACGCACAATTCAACAAATCAATCATTCAAAACATTATGTCTGGCATTTTATCGTCTTTTGTTGAAACTTTTAATTTATTTGATACTGCAAATTTTAACAAAATCCCATTTAAAGACAAAGAAGACAAAAACTATTTAGATGGCGGCATACTTTGTTCACCAGAAGTATTCTCTCAGTATCAAGACGGAAGAGATAATTTACAATGCTATGTCAATCGAAATAATTCACCAGATTCTCATGAGTTGTCTCAATTAGCATCCTTATACCAATTATTGATAAATACTTGTATTGTTCAAGAATTGCTTGAACTATTCTTTATTCTAAACCTGGAAAATATAGAAACTTTTAAAGAAAGCCACGTAAAGAAATTAGTTATTGAGTCAATAACTAATACTTTCAGCAACAGTTTGACTAAAATTGGTAGCTTGCAAGTTAACTTTGAAGAAGATCTTAAGTTAATTTACCATTATGAACAAATAAAAAACGGAAACAAACCAGAACCTAAATCAACAGGTGATATTATATCTTATTTTGTAGATAAATTTTTTCCAATTATTATAAATAAACTACAATCCAGGGTTGCACTTTCGGTAAGCGGATACAGTTTTAGTGAATCTAAAACAATTACAAGTAACATAATCAATAAAAACCCAGATGACGAGGAAGGTATATACAAACTATACAATGAAATTGACACTGCATCCCAAACACATACATTAAATAAAATTAAAAATGGAATTATACTACAGCGTTTTGTTGACATACGCCAACATGGCGATTTTTTTGCATCGATACAGGGTCCTATTTACGCGGACACTACGTTGCCAAAGGTTTTCAACCTAACAGAGGATCCCGTGACAGGGGCAAAGAGTTGGTCACAAGCTGGTTATGAATATTTTACTTTTACAGAAGCATCATCCACACAGAATGCCTCATGGCCTATAAAACCTAGCCAAAAAGACCCCGAAGCATCGGTCCCAGAGGAAGGCAACTCTTCGACGCTTTCGAGGTTTGGTAAATATAGAAAGCGTTATTCTAGAACGCAAGGAAAAATTTCATTTGAAGATTTTGAAAAATATTACGAAGGGCCATGGGCATCACAAGAATTGAACGAAATAAAGAATAAGATAAAAAAATTATACGGCACACATGGACCAGAGACGTATTTTAAAAAAGTGTCAGTAGGCGTAAGACTGTGTTTGGTGTTAGATAAAGATGATAATTTGGCTAAGAATCTTATGAGTAGTTATGAGTCTCTTTTCTCTTCAACATTACATTCATTTGATGATATACGTTTTGTTGTCAAAGAAAAAATTATTGATTATGGAAATAAAGTGGTTATTCCCTTATTGGTCCAAGAAAAAGATTTATTACCCAGCGTTGATAACAATTGGAAAAAGTTAAAAAACACAAAAGCACCAGGTCAATGGATCAATTATATGTTAAAAGCTATTAAAGAAAATTACAAAAATAATGATTTGGCGGATAATCTAAAAGAGAAATTTTTAAATCTCTACAAAACTGACTTCTTTGATGATCTTTTTCCGTTAGCGCTTAAAACGATAATAGAAGACAAATATGAAGACAAGTTGGATCCTTTATTCGATTTTACAAAAGAGCAAATTATTAGAGCAATTTATCAAGCAAAGGCTGTTATTGATGAAGATTGGCAATCTACTATTAATGACTCAACAGAGGACCCGAATGCTATGTATTTAATGTTAGCATTGTCACTTCTTCCGATATTGATACAATTTGGCGCTACATTTGTAGATCCGTCTTGGAAACAAGTTCCTATAACCCCATTAGGATATCTGGCAAAAATATTATCATTTACTCAATAAGAAAGTAATTATAACATGTCAGGATTTACACCAAAAATACCCCTAGTGCCTTCTCCAACTGATGGTTTTTACGCTTTAACAGAAAATCTTCGGGAAAACACAAAACAGAGTTTAAAAATGATTGTCTTAACATCACCGGGAGAAAGGATCATGAATCCTCTTTTTGGAGTGGGGGCGAGACAATTTCTGTTTGAACAATTTTCGGAGAATATGTATCGGACTTTTCAATCAAATCTCACAACTCAGGTTAAGAGGTATTTACCAATTGTGGAAATAATTGAAGTACAATTTTTTGACACCAATAAAGAAGAAGTTGCAAATTCATCAGCCGAAGTTAATGTTTTGGCTATAGAAATCAAATATGCTATAACTAATTTAAATATTTTTGATAGTCTATTTATAGAAGACATTTCAATAGGATTATAAAACAATGGCGATTGATTCAAAAAAACCAGCAATTAATTACACAAGTAGAGATTTTAATAGTATTAGAGAGGATTTGATTTCATATGCAAAAAGATATTATCCAAATCATATAAAAGATTTTTCTCAACCTTCTTTTGGCGCTCTGCTGGTTGATACAGTCGCATATGTGGGGGATTTATTGTCTTTTTACTTAGACTATCAAGCCAATGAATCATTTTTATCAACAGCTATTGAATATAATAATGTTGTAAAATTAGCAAGAACTTTAGGTTATAAATTACAAACAAACCCCTCATCATTTGGGACTGTAACATTGTATGTTCTAGTTCCAACAGAAAGTAACACTATTGCTCCAGATGAAAATTATATGCCTATATTAAAAAGAGGAAGTACCTTTTCTTCTACAAATGGTACAACTTTTACTTTGATTGAAGATATTAACTTTGCCGATACCACTTTAGATAGAGTAGTGGCACAAGTAGATACAGACACCGGAGCGCCAATCAAATATGCGATTAGGGCACATGGCCAAGTAGTTTCTGGTGAATTAGGAGTTGAAACAGTTGATGTTGGGAGTTATACAAAATTTCCAAAATTCGAATTAGAGACTAAGAATATTGCAGAAGTTTTATCCGTTGAGGATTCAGAAAGTAATAAATATTATGAAGTGGATCATTTAACGCAAAATGTCATCTTCGTTCCAGTCGTTAACAACAACGAAGATAGAAATACAGTTAAAAACATTATTAAACCAATAGCTGTTAGTAGGCGGTTTACTGTTGAAAAAGATTCTTTAAGTACTTATTTACAATTTGGTGGCGGCTCCACAGAAACCGAAGTTAAGTATTTAGACCCTGCAAATATTGTCTTGGATGTGTTCGGGAGAGATTATGTAATTGATAATTCTTTTGACCCGAGTGTTTTAAACAAAACTGATAAGCTGGGGGTTGCGCCTGCAAACACTAGTCTATTGGTAACATTCAGATTAAATACTGCACAAAACGTTAATACTTCTGCAAATACAATAACAAGTATTCAAAATGCGACTTTAAGATTTAAAAATCCAGAAAGCCTGGCTGCTGGACAGATTAATGAAATTAGGTCTTCGCTAGAAGTCACAAACAAGGAAGCGATTGTTGGAGATATAAGTTTGCCAAATTCTGATGAAATTAGAATTCGCGCTCAAGCAAATTTTGCAACACAAAATAGAGCAGTTACAAAACAAGATTATGTAAGCGTGGTCTATAATATGCCATCTAAATTCGGCTCAGTTAAACGCGCATCAATAAGCCAAGATCCTAATTCCTATAGCCAAAGAAATTTAAATCTTTATATTATTTCCGAGGACAATGATAATAAACTAGTAAAAACAAATGATACGATAAAACAAAATTTAAAGACTTGGCTCAATCAATACAAAATGATCAATGATACCATTGATATATTAGATGCAAAAATAGTAAATTTTGGCATTAAATATGTTAGCATCGCGATGCCAGGTGTTAGCAAATATATTGTCCTAGATGAGGCAAATAATGCGTTAAGAGAGTTCTATCAAAATCGTTTTTTGGAGATTGGAGAACCAATATTGGTAACGGATATATTCGGAGTATTGAAAAATGTTGGGAGTGTCCTAGATGTTACCAATGTTGAGCTTTTTATTAAAACTGGCGATAATTACGCAAATCCACCATTTACTATAGATGAATTTTTAAGCGCTGATGGAACCATTATAGCTCCATCAAATGATGTTATTTTCGAACTTAAGTATCCAAATACAGACATTATAGGGACAATTAAGTAATGGCCATCAAAAGATATTATGCGACAAAAGATAATACAATAACAAATGCCTACAAAGCTAATCTCCAAACAAGAGGAGTTAGTGGTAATATGGGCCAATCCGATATTAGTGAAGTTTTTTCCATTTACGCGCAAGCAAATACCTCTTCTTCCGAGCTGGCGAGAACATTAATTCAATTTGACATTGATGCAATTTCTACAGATAGGACCAACGGAGTGATCCCAGCTTCGGGTAGCGTAAGTTTCTTTTTAAGAATGTATAATGCCCCTCATTCTCAAACAACGCCAAAAGATTTTACTTTGGTTACAACCCCGGTTTCTCGATCGTGGGATGAGGGCCTTGGGTTGGACATGGAAAATTATTCAGATAAAGATGCTTCAAATTGGATTTCAGCAAGCGATGGGGTTCTTTGGACAGCACAAGGTGGGGATTATATTACAGGAACAGCTGGAAATACAAAATATACGTTTTCACAAACATTTGACACGGGTTTCGAAAACTTAGAAATAGATGTTAGTCACTTGGTGGAAACATGGATCGATGAAACATTAGACAATTATGGTTTTGGGGTATATTTAAGCAGCAGCCTTGAAAATGCCACCAGTTCCTATTACACTAAAAAGTTTTTTGCCAGAGGGTCGCAGTATTTCTTCAAACGCCCAACCTTAGAAGCGAGACACGATAGCAGCAAAAAGGATAGTAGGGGTGATTTTTATTTAAGCTCTTCATTGGTTCCAGCATCAGATAATTTAATGAAATTATACCTTTACAATGTTGTAAGAGGACAGTTAACAAATATACCGACAGTTGGAACGAAAAAGTTACATGTTAGTGTTTATAGCGGTTCCACTGCCCCAACAGGTTCCAAAATTGGTCTTTCTTTAGGAGGGGGCACTGTTACAGCTGGTCATATTAACACTACCGCATCTTATGTTGAGACTGGAATTTATTCTTGCTCTTTTGCGTATACCTCATCTGCAATAACTACTATTTTTGATGTATGGCATAGTGGCACTGTTCAATATCATACTGGTTCCGCAATCACAATAAAAACATTTGATAGTCAAAATTTTAACTTCAATCAAGATTATGTTTCCAAAGTTATTAATTTAAAAACCAATTATTCAACCGATGAAGTGGCTCGTTTTAGACTATTTACAAGAAATAAAAACTGGTCCCCCGTGATTTACACAGTGGCAAAATCAGATATAAAAAATTCAATTGTTGACAATGTGTATTATAAATTAACAAGAGCTAATGATGGATTAACTGTTGTTCAATATGGCACTGGTTCCTTAAACCATACAAGATTATCATATGATGCAAGCGGTAGTTATTTTGATTTTGATATGGAAATGTTAGAAGCAAATTATACTTATGAAATTAATTTTGTTTATTTAATCAATGGCAGCTATGTCGAACAACCTGAGACATTTAGGTTTAATGTGGTATGAGCTTAAAAGATTTATTTAATAATTTAGATTCTACAATAGTATCAAGTGGTTCATTGGATAGAATAGCAAATGAAACTGAATCAGTTGAATACCTAGATGCCTATTTGGAACAACAAAATAAATTTAGAGCACATATAGATTTTTCACAACCAACAAATTTCACAAAATTTGGTTCTGCTGAAAAATATTACACAGATGCTATTTCAAGGATCCACAATACATACCCCTATGATGGTTCCCGTTTTGAAAAAATACAATATGAATTAAGCTCATCAGACTTGGATAAATATATTTTTGAAAAAGAATATCCGAGAACAAACGGGCATGTTATATTTTCCGGCGATGGTTGGTCAACTCAAACAAGCACAACAAATGGCTATGGCAATCCAAGTACTAATCAATATATTTTTATAAAAAGCGGCCCCAACACTAGTAATCGCTTTATAGGAAAAGACATACAAGACACTTCAGGCGATTATAAATCAGGTTTTGCAAATTTTTATGATTTAACTAAAAATAGAGAATCGAATTTAAAAATTGGCGGTATAGACGGTAACACCGTTGAATTCTTTTTGAAAAAGAGTGAGTTTGTTACTTCTTTAACCGAGAAAGAAGTTGTTCTTGATGTATATACCACCTTATTTGCGCCCGGTGAGTCTGATTATGGTCGTCTTAGGGTCACCTTGACAGGATCAAATGGGGTACCATTTCTTGTTACATATCAATCTGGCACAAGCGGATTTCAGGATGAACTGCTTGGTCAAAACATAACCACATCCAGCATTGCAGATGGTAACTGGCATCATTACGCGATTTCTTTTAAAAATAGTGATAGTCAAGTAGAGGCAAAATTATATGTTGACGGTAAATGTAACCACACAATCACTACAGGCTCTAGTATAAATTATGTAAGTGGTAACATTAATGCGACACTTGGAGCGCTGGGAACAAAGCCTGATTCTTCAAGCACTGCGGCTTTAGGGGATGGTAAACTTTCAGGATCTATTGATGAATTTAGATTCTGGAAAACTCAAAGAAATTCCCAACAAGTTAATAGGCACATGAGAGAACAGATTGGAGGTGGCACTAACACTGATGATGCCAATACTACTCTTGGAGTTTATTACAAGTTCAATGAGGGTATTACACAAACCGCTTCTGTTGATCAAACTATATTAGACTACTCGGGTCGAATTTCAAATGGAACCTTTGTTGGCTATGACGCAACTGTTAGAAATGTCAATTCTGCTTTTGTAGATTCTGGTCTAGTTGCCTCTGAGTTTAAAGATCCTATTCTTTACGATTTCCACCCTTCTGTTGTTTCCTACAAGAATGATAAAGTGCTAATTGGAAGAGAGTATGATTATACAAACCCAAATTCAATATATAACAGTATTCCAAGCTGGATTACAGAAACAGATAACACAAAAGATGAACCCCCGCTTGAAAATTTAACTCAAATAATATCTAGTTATTTTGACACCTTACACGGCCAAATTGAGAATATATCTAAATTAAAACATACTGATTATGTTAGCGGTTCTGACAAACCTTTCTTTTTTAATGATAGAATCTTACAGGGAGTTGGATTTCCCTACATTCCGGATTTATTTAGCAATGCGACATTTTTTGAATACTTTAGGAATCGTAATGATGAAAGATTGTTTGAAGAAAAACTTTATGACATTAAAAATATAATTTATAGAAACATTTATAATAATTTAGCTTATATCAACAAAACAAAAGGTACAGAAAAATCTTTCAGAAACATGCTTAGATGTTTCGGTATGGATGAAGAAATTTATAAAATAAGATATTATGCCACCGATGCCGTACATGAATTTAGAGATAATTACAAATCAATTGTCGAGTCAAAAAATTATGTTAATTTTGCCTTAACTGGCACTTCTGAGGCGACAGTTTATCAATATAAAACTGATAGCAATACTACGTCTTTTATTTCAGGAAGCGGTGAACCCAATTCAGGCCTTGAGTCTACCGGGTTTGGGTTTACTGTAGAAGCTCAAGCAATATTCCCCATAGTAACAACTGCTGCTGAATATAACACCATATTGAGATCAAAAAGTGGAGCTGTTGTTACATTAATTAATGATTTTGTCATAGATAAAGAAACCTCAGTTTACGGCATGAGAACTGCGGATTCGGATTTGGGAGAAAACATTCTTACTATCCCAAATAGAGATAGAGCTGGTTTTGTTGTTAAGGCTGTTAGGGATGATGAATTTACAAAAAGAGCTTATTTTAAACTAACACCCACAGATGCTACAAGTTACTTTCCTACAATCACTTCTTCATACTTTGAGGACGTTTTTGATAATACAAAATGGAATTTTGCAGTTTCAGTAAAACCAACAAAATATGGACAATTTGATCTTGTTAGCGGAAGCACAGATAACGCCACTTATGATGTTACTTTTCAGGGTATAAACACAGTATTAGATGAAGTAAGAGATAGTTTTCAATTAAGCTCAAGTATTTCAAAAGCAAATGGCCAAGACATTCTGACAAAGCCAAAACGAGTTTTCGCGGGAGCTTTAAGAGAGAATTTATCTGGCTCCTTGGTCACCAGAGCAAACTCTTTTGTAACTGATTGTAGGTTTTGGTTAGCTCCTCTATCCTTTGTAGATATCACAAAGCATAATATAGATTTTGAAAATTCTGGCATAGAACATCCTTATAGAAACGCATATTTATTTCAATCTGATGGGCGACACATTCGTGTTCCAAATGCAGAAACTTTAGCACTCAATTGGAATTTTTTAAACTTATCTTCTTCCAATGGCAGCGGGCAATTTGAAGTTACTGATTACTCTAGCGGGAGTAATAGTGATGCTAGGTTTGGCGATTTAAGTGGTATTTTGTCTAGACAACATTCGGGTCGTGGTGATTATTTTCTGGTGAGTTCAAATGACACCTTTGAAAAGAAAAATGTTTATAATGCCAAATTGCAATTGCCAGAGTATATAAATTCTTATGACATGATCAGAATTGCCAATCAAGATGATGTTACATTTACTAGAGATACGCGCCCTACAAATTATTTAATAGCAATTGAAAAGAGTATGTATCAGTCAATTAGCGAAGAAATGATAAAAGTGTTCAGCACTATTGCTGATTTTGGCTCGTTAGTGGGATATCCTGCGAATAAATTTAGAGTAGATAACAAACAGTTAATCAAATTAAGGCAAATGTTTTTTGAGAATGTATCGAATACTCCAAAGTTGGAAAAATATATTGATTATTATAAGTGGTTTGATTCTGGGTTAAACACTTTATTAAATAATTTAATACCAGCAACCGCTGTTACTTTTGACGAAAATAATATTATTAGACCTATTATAGAAGAGTATATTTTTAATAGAGAAAAATATTTATTTAAATTTCCGACACTTGAGTTAAAGCAATCAGACCCGGAAGGGAACATTCTCGGCATAGGAGAAAATCTTTATAATTGGAAATTTGGTCATTCTCCTCTAAATCAAAGCCAATTAAATAATTGCATTTGGTGGGAAGAGAGAGCAAAAAGAGATAATGCAAGCTTGACTTCCGGCAATCCAGATGTAGATTTAAATCGCAATACTATTCTAACTGTTTTAAATAATCAAAATAATGCGTCTGCTCCTAATTTAAGCGGTTCAGGTGGTGCCTACCAAGGCTCTACATACGCAATAAAAAGATTTGCAAGGCCATATAAAATTAAAGTAACAGAAGCAAGGGGCTATGGAGGAGGAACAAATTTTTCCAAAGTTAAGAATTTAGATTATATCGATCCAATAATAAAAATATTTGACACACATACTGCAGCAACAAAAACTAATGAGTTGCGATTTAACAAATCAGACTTCTTTTCATCTTCTTGTGAAGATGATAAGGTGCTTAATGATAAACCCAAAGTTGACTTTTGGGTTCGAGATTCTGGGGATAATGTCAACCCTATAGGCACAGGAGAGAAATTAGCTCCATTCAATGTTGTTAGCTCCTCGGAAGAGCAAACAAGTTTTACAACTGTAAATGTAGTAAATCTACATAATGATACGTATGGTTCAAATAAAGAAGTACCCATGCAGGGACCATTTACAGAAAAACTAGTTGGAGGTAAACAGTATAGGCATGTTTGGACGAATATTAATGTATCCGATACTATAGAAACTAGACCAGAAGGTTGGCGATATCAAGATGGCGCCGCCACATCTTATATAATTCCAGCTGCTCAAGATGCGCTACAATCTTTTAATGCAAATCTTCCTCGCGCTGTGTATTATAGAGACGAGATAGCCAAAAGACCAATAAATATTAAAAACCACTTACAGACTACAGGTTCACTAAAGGAAGGTTTTTATACAGTTCTCGGCAACTATAGCAATGGCTATGAAATAGTTATGACCAACGGACGGTCAATTAACAACAGATATCTTGCCGAATCTGATGGTGATTTATCAACCACTACTATTGGTTCTTATTATGTTTCTGGGGCACTTGAATTTTCCCTCCCAAGGAGAGACTTAACTGGTAGTAACTCTTTTGTTATTGTAAATCGTTTTTCCGCCCCAGGTGATTTTTCGACTATGAATGAGGGGATGCTAGATGTTGAAGCTGCTGAGTATAGTGTTTACAACGCTCTTCCTTGGAGAAATTTAAGCGTAAGAGTGCCTTTGAACAAAATTTATTCTGACCACACAAAGCAATTTGGATATTTTAGTGACGCTTTTGATTCCGCTAGTTATGCCTTGGCTGGTCTTGTATATCCCGGCTCTAGTGGTTCTGTTAATAGTAGTTCCTATTATGCAACAAACACGTACCTTGACGCTACGGCTTCTTTCCATAAAATTAATAGAAATGCAAGAAAACAAATAAAATATTCAAATAGGCTTGTCAGAGCTACAGTTAAAACAGCTTCAGTTTATGACAATTGGTTTGTACAACATCAAATTCCACAAACAGATATTCAGTATGCTTGGATTTCAGCCAGTATTGTTGAAAATTATACTGGTTCGGCTCTTTATTGGTTTGAGCAACCAGACTTCAGTAATGCTAGTTTTGCCTCTACTGATATTACGTTTATGAGTGCTAGTGACTCTGGAGCCCGGATGGGCTCGACAGCTTTTAAAGTAGATTTTGCCGGCTTAAGCGTTTTAGTTCTAGACAACGTCTTGTCGGCCTCGAATTTATTATCTAGTTCGGATTATCTCAATACCAAGTTCGCAACATTATACCGGTGGCAGGAGACCAATGCTTTAATACTACACAGGAATGGTCCATACGGCGCAGCAAACTGGAAATTATACAAGAAAGATAATCATCCAATTGTTAGAGCGCATAGGTCGGAGAACAGACTAAGCTTTATTACTAAAGAAGTTGTACAAGATTCAAAAACTGGTTTTCAAATTTTTTCCTATGACATTGGGTCTGTTATTGAGCCGCCAATTAATTCTAAACATTTTCCAGTGGAATATGACTTAATAGTAAAAAACAGTATGCAGGTCTTAGCTGAATCAGAAGACCAAGTTGGTACATCAAATATTCGCCTTAAGCAATCCTATTTAAATAATTTTGTTAAATTTTCAGATAAAGTGGAAAACTCTTTTGATTTGAATAATGGTGGTTATTACGAAATAGTGGAAGGATATCAAAAGAAAAAATTAGCTTATAGTACACTAACAGATCTTATTTCCAAGGATTCTATTTCGCTTCAAACTAACCCAATTAAGAATGTTAACTTAATTTCAACAAGTGAAATTATATTCCCAAGAGAAAAATATACTTATCTCTCAACACACAGACAAAGAGAAAATTATGTAAATAACTATTGGAGAGATGATCGACAAGTTAGGGCAACAAAAGGAGCGGAAAATCTTCTTCCTTTCTTAGATTATAGTGGCGCCCCAGGCGGGATCGGGCTCCCAGTTCTCGATCCAGAAGATTTGAGCGATTATGGATTATATAACACTGCTAGTATCTGGAGTTTGGACTCTCGTTTAAATTTTTCAAATGGTTCTTGCGGGAGAATTGCTTCTGGTGTTTTAGATGGGCGTGTCGGCGGCATAATAGGAGCTGTGTCTAGCTCAACAGATCAAGCCGGTATATTGCAAAATTCAGCATATCCATACAGTATATATGTTAAGGCTAAAGATAGACCGTATACAGACTCCAGGTCAGGTCTTTATGCAATCTTATTACCTCAATATAATAGAAGGATTGCTGGTGTAATTGCTGATGATTTAATTCATGAATACAAATTTGGCGACACTAAGTGGGAAGCGGCAGACCAAGCCAGTATAAATCCCTTTTATGATACCTATCCTGATTATGTAGATGATATAAAAAGGAATGGTAAAGATTGTTCAATTATTCCTGAATTTAGAATTTCCGAACATATGGATTATTATTTAAATTCAAAAGGAGGTGATTTTTTAGCAGATAATACCGCTTCTTTAAGCTTAACGGGTGCTACAATACCAGATCAAAGCGAAAAAAGCTTTATGGTTACATATAGCCACACTGACTTCTTAAAAGCTTTTAATGTTGTAGGGCAGGAGTATAAAGAAAAATTTTCTGCAGACACGATAGAGCTAGAGTGTGATGGATTAATTAAATTTTTACCATACAACGGTTTTTATCCAGCAGAAAGAACTGTAGAGTTAACAAAACTTTTTTGGGAAAGCTATAACACTAGTTTCAATGTCACTGGAAACATATATCAACCGGGAGGGGAGGCTCAAGGCATTGGTGATAGTATTACCACTTTACAAGCTGGTTTTATATCACCAATTTGGAAACCACTTTTCGCCCCCGGTATTCTTTATAACAGTGTCAAATCCGGCATAGCTGTTGATTATCCAGTACACACTGTTAATGCTGGTCCTATAGAATTTAGCGGTTCTCCAAAACAAAGAAACCATTTAGGATATCTTGAAGATATTCCTAGAATTACAACTGATTTCGATTATAGAGTGCCATTTGAAGCTTTAGTTGATCCTGAAGCTTTTATTAGTGCTAAGATAATTGATAACGAACCTCATCCATCCGCTAGTATGCCATTAACTGCCTCTCTTGCTTCCGGAAAAAAGAATTATAAGTTAGCTATGCATAATTTTCTAGCCTCAACTGTGGACTTCTTTAAGGAAGGCGGCGAACTAACATCTTTGGCGTCACTACCAGATAATAATCCAAATTTCGGCCTTTTTGATATCGCCAAAGAATATCGAATGAGAATCGTTTGTTCTAATGCTAAAATAAAAAACTACTCGGATATCAAACAATATTTTTCCGCCTCTGCCGGCACAATGGAGGAACAGCGAGACCATTTGACACCTTCTTATGAGTGGAATCCACAAACATTGGTAATGTACGCTAGAACAGGTAGTGATCCTAAACAAAGAAGCGATTATTATGGATCTTCTTTTGGTCCCCCTTGTGATAATGAAAGTTTACTTAAGTATGATACTGCTACATATCCTCTTTATGGTAGTGCATCATACGAGCCTTTTACACCTCCTTATTATGATGGATATAGTCATATTGAACTTACTTATAAACCAGAATTTTCTGATAGCTCATTGGCTCAAATAGTGGCTGAATTATCACAAAGTTTTGTGAGGCAAACTACTGGAATTTTTGTAAGTAATGAAATAGGACCAGCAATTAGAAATAGAATGCAACTTTCTTCTAGTTTTAATTATTTACAATTAGAAGAGGTTAAAAGTGTTGTTTTAGATGCCTTGGGGAATACTGTTCAGGTGGGTGGTGATTCTATGGGAGCGGGTAATAGATTAGTAATTCAGCCGAAATGGGAAACCCCAATATTGAATTTTAAAGATGTATCAGTTGCATCGCCGCTTATTGGCTCTGGTTCGGTTGCTCGTGGAATGTGGCACCAATATGGCAGCATCCCTAAAGCTTCCGAAGGTATCTTTTTACAGATACAAGATCTAGACGCTTCAGAAATGGATGACAGTAATGCTACAGCTTCTTTGGCGGATGCTCTTGGATTTTCTAAACAGTCTGTAAAATTAGGTGGCATAGCCAAACAAAAGGAAATTTTTGAAGCTGTTGTGGCTATACCATTTATTGCGACCAATCCAGAAAGCGAAGAGGGTAATTATACAAGATTTAATATTTCTAAAGAAGTTGTGGGAATAGCCAATGATGTGGTCGTTAATGGTGGTATATCTGAAACAATTAAGAAAGTACAATCAGACACACCACAGTTATATCCAAGTCAAGAAATTATAGATATGGTTCAAAAAATGAAAAAATATGTCATACCACCTCAGTTTGATTTTATCACAAATACGACTATTGAGCCTTTTGCTATGTTTATATTCGAATTTTCAACAATTTTATCACAACAAGATTTAGCCAACGTTTGGCAAAATTTATCTCCGAATATTGGAACAACAATACAAAAAAGTAGAGCTAGCTTACCAATTGATTTATTTCAAACGGGCGAGATTCCAGAACAAGGTACCTCAATAATAAGTTCAATTCCGTCCAATATCCAATGGAAAGTATTTAAGGTAAAGCAAAAATCTGCATGGAATTATTTTGAAAAAACAGCAGAAGCTGAAGATAAAAAAGGTGGTACTGGTGGAGACAAGAGCGTTAAAAAAACTTCAACATTAGATTATAATTATAATTGGCCATATGATTTCTTTAGCTTAGTCGAATTGGGGAAAATTAATTTTAAAGCAGATTTTGCACCTAAATACAAAAAGGTGATAACCGTAGTAAAGCCGGAACCATATACGCCATCCTCAGCTCAAGGTGACACGGGCATGAAAGGGACCGGCGAGGGAGGTACGGGCGACCAGAGCGGTGGAGCCGATACAAGCAGCGGCGGCACGGGAAGTCCAGGGTGGGCCGGCGCGAAGGGCGCAACGGGTCCAAAGGGCGACACGGGGGCTCAGGGCAAGAAGGGCAAGAAGGGCAAGAAAGCCAAGAAAGCCAAGAAAGCCAAGAAAGCCAAGAAGGGCAAGAAAGCCAAGAAGGGCAAGAAGGGATATTTTTAAATGAGATTATTAGATCCAAAAGAAGAAGTTTATAAGATTAAAATTACTCCATATGGCAAATATTTATTAAGCCAGGGGAAATTTAATCCACAATATTATGCTTTTTTTGATGATGATATTATTTACGACTCAAGTTATCTATCTAATACTGGTGATTCAATAGAATTGCAGAACAATATACAAACCAGAATTTTAGATGAAACTCCCAGATTTGAGGGTCAGACAAGTTTTGAAGGCTGTGAAACAACAGTATTCGCAACATATCCTAATCTTTTAGAAGAAATATTTCCAGGTATTGGCAAGAAAGTAGATGACCCATCTTACGACATTTCAATAATAGAAAAACCCATTAATCAATATTTTCTTCAAAATCCTTTAGGGCAAAGTGATTTTAATTCTAAGAAAGCTCCATTTTTCAGTGTGAACATGATAGAGGGAGGGATTGCCTCCGCAAGTATTTTAGGTTCAGGAAGTTCTGATTATTTTAACAATAAGAGTGAGGCTCCAACAACTTTTATTAATCAAATAGATATGGATTTAATAAACGAAATAACCATACACAATATTGCTAGCGATACAGCGCCCACGAAAGATGTTCAAGATGATGAATTATTTGACTCTTTTTACGTTTTTCAGGATGGGACGAGCATTGTTTATGACAAGAAGAGAATTTTTTTAAAATTGGAGGAAGGGAATACTAGATTCTTAAAAGAAAATTTTGATATTGAAATATTTGAAGTCATAGAACAAACTGGTTCTAATGGAAAAACAACCCAACAGCTTAAAAAATATTATTTTACGGAAGAGGACAAAGAATCGAATCTAATGAATATTGAATATTATTTTAATTTAAAATTAGATAATGAAATTGAAGAAAGTTATTTTTGCGAAGCAACTAAAAACTCTCCCAATAAAACTAAAGATATTTTCTCAGATAAGACATTTAAGTGTCCCGAACAAAAACAAGAATTAACTAATGTTAATATTTATAATACTGACAAACTAGAAGACCCAGAGGATGCTTGCTAATGCCTAACAATATTTACGATAAATACGGTATCTCAGAAAGCTATATACCTAAAGTATATTTTAATAAAATAGTGTTGGACACAGGTCATGGTTCACCTGTTGTTGACACTACAGTTTTGCCATACATTGATGAGGCTAAGCCTGCTCAATATACGGCAGGTTTTAAACAAGTTGGCGATGAGCCAGTTCCTGATACCACCAGTGTTAGCGCACTTCAAGGTTTTGACAAAAAAACAACTGGCAAAAAAACAAAAATATCTGTTACTTCTAATATCATTTTTAATGTTTCTAGTGATGCGGAATTTAAAAAAATTATTGAAGACGATGACTTTGGCACTTCAATGAGTATTCTTTGTTATGCCTTCTATCAAAAGATAGGTAAGGGGCCCCATCCGACTATTTTTTGGAATACGACAAAGGACTCGGATGTTCCTTCGACTAAAGTTCTTTGGGATTCAATTTTGGAAACAGGAGAAACGCAGACTATTACAGGTCTCGATGGGGAGGAAATTGAAGTTCCTATTTCTGATCCAAAAAAGGATGCAATTGTTTCAAAAGCGTTGAAGTCGTCGACCAATGGTATTATTAGTAGTTGGCCGGTTTCCATGATGACCATACTCAATAGCCTAACAGAAAACGCAAAAACGTTTGATATATTCCAAAAGTATAAAAAAACATTCCCCAATGGTAAAATATACTATGAAATTCCTTATGTCTTCGATTTCGAACTAGAAGTTGAAAATCCAGAAAATATATTTTTACTTAGTTTTTGCAAAGTAGAAGATTTCGAATTAGATTTAACATTAAATTTTGGCGATTTCCAAATAAACGACCCCGATACAACATTAAGTTTTTTCGATCTAGAAGGTTCAGAAAACAATATTGGCCCCCTAACTTTTGAAACCGTTGCAAAAGACGGAAAAATACAAGATTTTGGAGCTATTTTCACAATTTCCAATAATCAGTCAACATTGATACCATTGGTCAATCCGGCTAAAGTATTAGAAGAAAACTTATTAAGAGAAGAAACATTCAACGATTTAAAAGGAACTCCATGGTTTGGTGGAGTTCATAAACATGTTGGTAGGTTTATGGCTGGAGATTCTCACATCCCAGATGTCACTCATCCTTATTTGGATGTTCATATCGTACCAAATGATAAAATTATTGACTTAAGACCATTAAAAGAAATTCAAGAAGCCAAGATTGATCTTTCTCCCGTGAAGACTACTTTTGGCGCAACAAGTATAAAATACAGCGGGAATGAAACAAACAAACTTATATCTGACAAATTGACAATAATTTCTGATCCACTGTTAACATCCACAATGGATGAAAATATTAATGGTTTTTTTGCTGTAGATTATATGAAATTTTTAAGAAAACATGGCCTTGTTCCTGCTTTGCTCGAACATTTAGCCAAAGGGGGCGAGCTGGGTTATGAGGCCTTTGACCAACAGATGGCCGCTGCAGAGGCGTTAGAAGGCTATTCATCCTATATCTGGGTCAACGGGATCAAGCAGAGCCAGTATGAACTTATTACGGTGGAAGAGTTGTTGAGCAAGTTCCAGGCGAAAGGGCTCGCCCCGCCGGAAGTCATCTGGTACGAGGGACGGTTCACCCCGCCCTCAGAAATCCCCGAAGGCGCGAAGATCAAGCATCTAAAAAAGGGCGCGCAATCAAAGAAGGCCGAAGCCATAAAAGAAATTCAAGAAGCAGTCAAGATGTTCGAAAAGACCGGTTATGGTATTAAATCGCACACCGCAGTAGCACTTGAAAAAACTCTTAATATTAAAATTACTAGAATTGGGCCATATGAATCAAAAATAATTTATGATTCGAATTTCGTAAAAGAGGATGGCATCTATCCAAAATTTGAACACGATCCATCCGGACGTTGGGACGACAAGCCGCCCGTAGAAAAACCATTAGGCTATTTAAATGTTGTAAATCTTACAAAAAACTCTTTTGATTTAAACAACTTAAATTTAATTGAATTTTATACTTTTACAGATTTAGACGAGGAAAAGAAATATGATGTTGAATATCGCTATAAGATAGAATGTACATTTTCTGACCCATTGCACACCCTGTTAACACAATATCTAACTTTGATTGATAATGCAATAAATGGGGAAGGAAAACAAATGGGCATAAAACAACTTGTATCCCTATTATCAGTTTTGCCTGAAAATAGTAATATTTTAAATGAATCTGGAAGTCCATATATAGAGGGTTCTTTCTTGGATTTATTACCCAGTACAAGCCTATCGGATGAAGGTATAACTGGTGGTCTTAAAACTATTAAATTATTAGAATATATAGAAAATTATGACCAGCAAAATAATACTGAATCTTTGGAAATGTTTAACACAACACTGGCATGTTGGCTCCCATTGTTCTCTTCTGACGCACTACCAATACTTTTAAATTCACAGAAAACACAAACCAAAATTGATAAAAACCAAGTTTTTAAAGTTTTTAAAAGCGCAATCAACATTAATAATTTGTCATCCAAAAGCAATCAAACTGATTTAGTTTATATTTTAAATATGTTGACCTCTTTAAGAGCGGATTTGGCTAGCACTATTAATGGTTTGTCAAATGTTAATGCCACAAAAAGTTCAAATTCAGCTGCAAAAAATGCTTTAATAAGCACAAAATCCCCTATGAATTCAAGTGGAATGTTAAGAAGGATTAAAGAAGAAAAAGTTTCAAAGATGACCATTAAAAAAACTAATCATGGTTTTGATTACACTTCAATATTCTTTTCGGAACCAGAAGTATCCTCTTTTGCTAGAGATCTTGGTTTAAGGCAAATACCTATAGGATTTTATCTTACCTTTATAGAGAAAAAAATACTACCAAAATATTTAGACCCAGGGGTAATAGGTAAAGATACCGGCGTCTTTAAACAGCTGGGCGTCAACTACTCGAAGTCTGGTGATTCAGAGAAGTTTCTCCCAAGTGTCTCAAAGAATGCTTTCTCTTATTTACTTCTTGAGCCAGATGGAATTAAAATACCAGAAAGATTAAAAATCGCAAAAGATTTTAAAAGTTGGAATAGTATTTTACAAGTCTTATTATTGTTCAAAAAAGATAAATTAGCACGAATAACCGAAGAAAATATTTTTGGCTTTTCTCAGCAACAAACGTCGGAATTTTTTTGGGGCGATGACTGGGGTGGGAAACAATTTGAGGCAATGAAGTCAGTAGAAAGAAATCAAACATTGGCGTTGGACAGTGGATTATCAATTCAAGATCCTATAAAAACAAAAGATAAAACCACTATGTATAATAGCGATAATAAAGTTTTGGCTGAAGGAGTTCCAATGGACATTACCAAGGGCACTTCTATTACAGACAAGAAAATAAACTATTTTCTTTCTTATGTGAACAACTACACAGAGGGACAAATGAATTTGCCAAAAATTACTCTCTCCCATCTCAATCTTAGTGCAGAGCAAGCATTCAATTGTTCTATAGCAAATTTATCTTTAGTTTTGTTTAGTAAAGATAAAGTTGGGGAATTAGGTTCGCCAAATGGTGTTTCGTCATATGATGAATTTTGTAAAACATTGTTTGATGACAATAAGCAATTATTTGCAAACAATTATGCTGAATATTTTTTCACTTTTATAAATGGAGTAAAGGTCGAATATTTACATAGTTTTGAGAAGTTCACTCTTGATGGCGTGACACCTAGTACATTAGCTCAAAAAGATAATTTAGATATAAGCAGTGGTGTGTGGAAAAGATTGGATTTAAAAACACTTAATAGCATTCCTATGGAAGAATCCACTCTTTGTAGGTTGACCCATCATAAAGTTCCATTCTTTGAAGAGGATGATATAGCGAAAGAATTAAGCTTTTATCCAAAATTCCATAAATATTTTCTACTTATCAAAGGGCAAAAAAAGGATAATGATATAAAAGGTTTTGGGAGCACTTTGTAAATGAAAGTTAAATACGAACAAATCACAGGTTATACACAATTTGTAAACACTAAGTTTGGAGATCAAATATTGCCACCTGAGAAAGTGGTTGATTTATCAGCACTTATGAGAGAGGGACTTATTCTTAATATGCCGGTAGATGGGGCGGCGAAGGAACAACACGAACAGGAACAACACGAACAGGAACAACACGAACAGGAACAACACGAACAGGAACAACACGAACAGGAACAGGGACACGGACAGGGACAACACGGACAGGAACAACACGAACAACACGAACAACACACTGAGTAACAATAAAGGTTGAAATTTTGGGAAAATCAGTAGGAAAATTAGTTTTATTTAGAAGTGAAGACCTAAAGGACCCACTAAGTAATTTAACAGTTAAGCTCTTAAAAGATAAGGAATGGATGAAAGGGGAATGGGCCGGATCAGGTTATTGGGTCAGCGACACGGAATACATCATCGATGAATTTGCGCCCGTCTCAAAAATTATCAGAAGCTTAACAAACAATTATCAAGTTGTCAATGGTGCCTTGGAAAGCCCGATTCAATATGCAAATATCCATAAGATAATCCATGGGGGGCAAAATGTAGTTGCTTTTCCACCCCCGACCCAAATAATGTGGAACGGAGAGATTATTACAAAAGACACAATACCAAATTTATCTGAATATGACCAGCAAAATAATCCGTATGGAATAGAGACATCTATTTATAGTTTTTTAAATCATAATTTATCCCTACAGAGACCATCAACAACAGTAAATGAAGATTTTTCAAAATATGGCTTTGATGATGAAATATCAATTAAACCAATATATAATTTTTATCTAAAAGAATATGAAAAGTACTTTAGCGAACAGGGCGTGTTTTGGCTTCCAGATAGAGATTATGAGCCTGAAAAAACAATTCCTAATTTTTATTATACTTTTTTGGCAGTTCAGAATTTAAATTTTGATTTGTTACTTTCAAGAATGTTAATTCCTAAACCGCCCGAAGAACAAGTATCACTAGGAACTATGACAGATTCAGCTGGTGGCACAGAAGGCGTTGTTTATTTGGGAGCAAATGGTGAATATACGAAAGTGCGCGGTACTATTGATTGGTATCTGAAATCGATAGTTTATTACATTACTAATGGACCGTTCGAAAAAAAGTCCCCTTATGATGTGAACCCCAATATTTGGTCAAAACTATCTAAAGAAACTTTTGGTGAATTGTATTTTGAAAGCGAACGAAATAGCGTTGTTTTGCTGACTTCTGATTTTTATAAAAAATACAACACTGAAATTGAAAATCAAAAAAATAAATTTCCCTATTATAATGAAATAAAGATACCAGTGGTTAAAAAAGGAACAGTATTTAGAGAAATTTTCAAACAAGCCAATCTGTATGATAATTTACAATTTGCAGTTGCAATCCTTGTAAAGATAATAAAATTCTTAAAATATAAACTTGATGACGACACTTTAAGTAATTTTTACAAAGATTACAATCTTTTCAAATTGTTGAATGAAGATGTGGACAATAAGTTAATATCTTCTTGGGAATCTAAAGAAATTTCATTATTTGAGTTTGCGTTTAATTTAATAAAAGAAACATCTCTTCCTGATTATACTCAATTAGATTCAGGTTATGATAAGTCAGGACAAGCGCCCTTAGCAAATGGTAAAAATTATTTTGATATTTCTAACATAGGGGTTAGGCAAAAACTACAAAATACAAATTTATTTACAAATATATTTTCCGATATCAAAACATTGGTACCTTTTCTAAAGCTATTGGGGATCCCAGCGAATTTAGATGCACCTTTGGTATTTTATGGCCAAGAAAAAGAGAAAAATAATTATATTTCCTCTTTAAGCTTAGATAAACTAATGATGTTTCTTAAGAATAAACTTTTGGAACAAATCAAATTAAATGCCGCATCTGTGTTTAAGAATAACGAAAATTACTCAGAAATATTATTCTTTGAAGTTGTAAAGTATAAAGCACCAATAGTCCAGGCGGGTGTGACGCCAGTGCTTGGTTTACCAATACAAACTTTTATTTTACCAAATGATCCAGATTTTGATCAAGTAAAGTATTACGATACACAGATAAAATATAAATTTCCATATATATACCAAATATACGCACATACTCTTTCTATCGGGAATCAACTTCAAAGATCCGCTCCGGTATCGAATGCGTGGCAATATGACAATGAAGTTGATGCAAAGTGGTTAAGAGTCCCTTATTACAACATTAGAGAGATAGATGGGCCTGACGGCGAGCAAAACGATCAACTCGAAGAAGACGGTCCAGTGTATAGGGTTGTGGGTTCAAACACGGGCGTTTCTACTATAAATGTGGATTCACCTCCTTTGCCACTAAATGTTACTTTTTTCCCATATAAAAATATAAGTAATAAAATAGGATTTTGGTTTAACGTTCAAATTGGAGAATTAATGATGACTCCATACATAGACATGGATGTTGGCTCAACTCAGACAGAACAGGCACAAAGTCACAATGTTAAATTGTCGGCTGCAAGTCAGTTTGGGTACCCTAAGGTATCGGGCTACGGTGGTTTAGATTTTCCCATATTATATAAAACAGATGATTATGGCGGCACTTTTGAAGTATTTAGGACAACAAAACGACCTAAATCTTATGTAGATTTTAAGGGTAAAAAAATATCTGATATTGAGGTTATTGGTAATAAAACGTTTATTGACGATATTGTTCCAAATCAAGATTACTATTATACATTTAGAACTGTGGATGTGCATAATATGCCATCTAACCCCACTCCTGTATATCATATAAAAATGATTACTCATAATGACACACCAGAAGCAAACGCAATAAGAATCGGTTCAGATTCCGCTCAGCCGATACTATTTAGCGAAATAATTTGTTTAGATGATAATTATGAAAAGAAAATAGAGAAAAAATCTTTTAAAAAATATTTATTATTGGAGCCTTCTCTCAACCAAGCATTTTTAAAATTTGATAATTTTGAAAAAGAAGACGGTTTTAATACAGCCGATGACGTAAAAGATAAACAAGAGGAATTAAAATTTGGGAATGCACAAGCGCCGCTTTTTGGAAAGAAATTCAAAATTAGAATAACCTCAAAACAAACAGGACGCAAGTTAGATATTAATGCAAATTTTAAAAATATTAGAATTAATGAGAATATAACAAATAACGACTAATTATAGAGGAGTTAAATTATGGCTTTTTTAGACAATTCAGGTGATATTATATTAGATGCGGTCCTAACAGACGCTGGAAGAAGGAGATTAGCAAAGGGCGATGGTTCTTTTAGAATTGCTAAATATGCTTTTGGCGATGATGAAATTAATTATGGTAGCTATAATTCAACACACGCATCAGGTTCAGCTTATTACGATTTGGAGATTTTACAGACGCCCGCACTAGAAGCTTTTACCAACAACATTGCTTCTCTTAAGAGCAAGCTTATAAGCTTAACTAATAATAATTTATTATACCTACCAACCATAAAATTAAACGACACTGTTGAAAAATTCAAAACATCCGCCAATAGCAATATTGCTTCTGGTTCATTCGCTATTTTAGTGGATGTGGATAGTGTCAATACATTTGGACAAAGTGGTGTTGCGAATGTCACCAATTATATTGATGGATTTAGCGGACCCGGAGGAAATGCGGGTGGAGGAAGTATTAGACTTGATCAAGGTCTGGATACCAACGAAATTAGCAATGCATTCAACTTAGACCCTGAATTAACAGAAAATCAATATATTGTAGAAATTGATAATCGGTTTGGGACAATTGTGGATAGAGCAGGAACAGCTGTTAACCCATCTTTTATTGATGACGATAATATAGCAAGTTATTATCTTTCTACTGCTCCTTTTGTTACCAATCTCCCAGCTGAGACAGTAGGGGGAACTACAACGAATAGCGTTATTAATGGGCCACGTGGGACTAAACTAGAATTTTCTATCTTATCATCTGTTAGCCTGAGAACTTCGGGATTTTTGTTTGATCAGGTTGGAAGTACTTCGACATTTCAGGCGGGAGATGACGGTACTACCGTCCAAACATTCAAGTTTATTGATTCCATAATCAGAGTACAAGGAGCAACTACTGGTTATAGAGTTGATGTACCTGTAAGGTTTATTAAGAAAACATAAGGATTTAAAATATGGCATCTACATATAAAAACTTTTTAGGAAGCGATGTTGCTAGTACTAAAACATTACTTCACGAGGCAATTCCAATAACGGGAACAATTTTATCAGGTACTTACGCTACTGATGGAAATATTAAATATTTTGCTCACGGTATTTTCGAAGCAGTATATGATTATCCATATTTAAGTTCTTCTGCAAACCACATTTTTGATATTACAGCTGGTTATGCTTCTGGCTCGTCATTCCAAAATTCAGCAAATACACAAAATGCAAAAAAAATTAATGTATATAATCAATTCGCACAGGTTTTAGTTCCATACGATGTTACTGGAAATATCCAGAATTTTGACCAGGATGGCGATATTGCCGCTGGTGGAAAAAAAATGGATTCTTGTTATTTTATTAGTTTCTCTAGGTTACTAGTAAAAGATGAAATCAAAAAAGGAACTTTTCGATATACACACTTTGGAAATAATCCCGTTGGACTACCATTTGGTATTATGGGTCCCGACCCCGCAGTCGTTATTGGTGATTATGGCGCTGCAACCTCTTATAAAGTAAACTCGCCAACAGGTGAATATGGTATATTGAGGTCTGGAAGTGCTGATGGTATCATTGTGGGACATGTTTATTATCAAGCTGGTATTGCAGTTTTAACATCTTCTGTTTTTGAAGGTGCAACACCTACCACCAATACTAGCAGAGTGGTGACTACCGGCGCCACCACAGGCTCACATGCGGATTTATTTAAAGACACTACAATTGATCAAATCGCAAATGCCGTAAGATATGCGTATGTTAATATTGATTTTAATAATACAACAGAATTAAATTCAACAATTTATTTTGCAAGAGCAAATACGGCAGATTATAATTATAGTTCAAATCCGACATATCTTTCTTCCAGTAAGATCGTTGTAAAGGGTAATAACTCTTTTGCAGAACCAGTTTCTTATATTACAACAGTTGGGCTTTACTCGGCTGATAATGAATTATTGGCTGTTGCTAAATTATCCGAACCTCTCAAAAAGACCCCAAGTAATGAGCTAACATTGAGAGTTAGACTGGATTACTAAAAAATGCCATCTTATTATAAGTTTGGAAAGAATGACAAGATTGTTAATTATATCAAAACTTATCCTTCTTATAAATTTTCTATTTATGACGCAAAAGTTTATTTAAATCTTGAAAATCAATACAAAGGTGATTTTACCGATAAAATAAATGAAGTGCCTTCTGGGTTTCTTAGTCTATATGAAATCAATGTTGATAGGGACTTTAGTGCTCACACATATGACCCGGATAGTGATGCTGGTATAAAAACAAAAATATTCCCATTTATTGTAAAAGGTTCTGGTTTTGATTCATTTTCAACCATTTCTACAACAAATTATAATCAGTTCTCCTATGGAAAAGTTTTAACTGGTAGCTACCCTCTTAGCTCTTCCATAGTGAAAGAAAGCTTTGCTGTCAATCACGGGCTTAATAGCTCAACTGGGTCTCACATTATGGCCCTAAAAAACACTTTTAATTATTATACCCCAATGAGTAATCATTATTCTTTTTCTTCTTCACTTGGAGATAAAGCTCTGCAGAGATCAAATTTAATAAGTATCCCTTCGATCTTTTTTGGAAGTCAAATTAAAAAAGGTTCTGTTAAATTAAATTATTACCTATCAGGTGCTATAATAGGAACATTAGAAGACGTATATAAAAATGGTAATTTAATTCAGACTAGTGGGTCTGCCTATGCACAGACCCAAGGTTCCGGTTCAGTAGCAGGGGTTGTGCTTTATAACGAAGGGTTTGTCTATCTAAGTGGTTCTTGGAATTTGACCCCAAACACCTATGATGTAGGAACCGCCACAGAACAACCCAAGTGGGTAAATTTTGGTGCGGGATGTAATGACGGTTTAGCTCCGGGTGATATTTCACCTTCTGCTAGTTTTGAAGTAATTTTTAATGGTACGACTACCATACCAACATTAACATTGTTCGCTCATGCCAAAAAAGGGGAATTAAATTATTCAAGTAATCCGACTTTTGTTGATAAAACAACAAGACCTGACACACTATTTACCTTTTCATCTTCTTCGTTTGTAGAACCAAATAATATGCAATTTAAGAATACAATAAGTTCTTCTTTCTGTGACCATTCAGCTTCTTTTGAAAAGCAAACCTTTATAAGCAAAGTTGGCATTTATGATTCAAATAAAAACTTAATTGCGATAACTCACATAGCTCGCCCAATTCGCAAAAAAGAAACCGACGAGTATACTTTTAAACTCAAACTCGACATTTAAGGAAAAAAATAATATGATATTAGGGTTGGACATAAGTACCAGTATAACTGGTTTTTGTATTTTAGATGTAGATGGGGAAATAATTCGTTCTGATGTCTGGGATATGCGTAATAAAAAACATTTTTCTGACGTATTTTGTAAAGCAGCGCATATTAAAAATGATTTACTCGGTATAAAGGCACAATATCCAATAGAAAAAGTATTCATTGAAAAACCTTTTATGTTTTTTGGCTCTGGTGGCTCAAGTGCTAAAACAATGGCCGTTCTTCAAAAATTTAACGGAATCATTTCCTGGGTTTGTTATGAAACGTTCGAGAAAGTACCCTCATATTTTACAGCACAACAGGCCAGAAAGCTAAATGAAATTAAAATCCCAAAAGGAAGTAATGCAAAAAAAGAAATTTTAAAATGGGTGCTTGACAAATATCCAGACTTTATAGTAGAATACACAAACCATGGCAATCCAAGGCCAAAATATTTTGATATTGCAGATGCCATTGTTATTGCCAAAGCTGGATTAAAATAATCGGGTTGTAAATGAATACAAAAAAAATTTTAATGTTGGAAGAGGTTTTAGGGCCTTTTCGTAAATCGAAAAATGAATATTTATTTTTTTGCCCATTTTGTAAGCACCATAAAAGAAAATTATCTATTAATTTAGATAAGTCTGTTTTTAAATGTTGGGTTTGCGATACAAAGGGTAATGCTTCTTACATTATTCGTCGTTTTGGTTCTTTTGAAAATAAACATCAATGGGAACTTTTAAATCAAGAAATTGACATGTCTTCCGTTGAGTCAATATTTACATGTAATAAGCAAGCAGAAGAACAATTGGTTGAGCTTCCGGTGGAGTATACTTGTTTAGCAAAACAAGATTTACCTTACTCGGCAGAAGAACCTTTGGATTATTTAAAAAAACGAGGCATTTTACTACAAGACATTCTTTATTATAAAATTGGATATTGTGATAGAGGTAAATATAGAAAAAGAATCATTATTCCATCATTTAATGAAAATGGAAATTGTAATTATTTTACAGCAAGAGCTTATAATAATAATGATTGGCTACCATACAAAAACCCACCTGTTTCAAAAAATATTGTTTTCAACGATCTTTTAATTGATTGGAACAGTCCGGTTACTCTTGTAGAGGGTCCCTTTGACGCATTAAAAATAACAAATTCTATTCCCCTTCTTGGTTCCACCCTTCAGGAAACTACAAAATTATTTAAAAAGCTTGTCTCAAAACAACCAAAAATTTACATTGGCTTAGATCGAGATGCCGTGGCGAAATCTTTAAAAATAATTTGCTCTATGATAGAATATGGGCTAGAGGTTTATCGTTTAGACACCTCAAACATAGAGGATATTGGAGCTATATCAAGATTTAAAGCTGAACAATTAAAGGAGACTTCGTTGATAATGAATACAGAAAATATATTTGACATTTATTGGAGTATTTAAATGAAATTTGCACATTTAGCGGATACGCATATACGAAATTTGCGATACCACACAGAGTATCGTGAAGTATTTAAAACGTTATTCAAGAGGCTTCGTAAAGAAAAAATAGACTATATTGTCCATTGTGGAGATTTGGCTCACTCTAAGACTCAAATTTCCCCAGAGTTTGTAAAATTATGTTCTGAATTTTTAATTGGGCTTTCTTCCATAGCTCCTACCTATTTAATTTTAGGGAACCATGATGGCAACCTTAAGAATAGCAGTCGGGAAGATGCAATTTCACCTATTGTAAAAGCTTTAAATTTGCCTAATTTGTTTCTCTTAAAAAAGTCCGGAGAAATATCTGTTGGTAAAGAATTCAATTTTAATATACTTAGTATGTTTGATAGGGGCAATTGGAGTGTTCCTTCTAATGATAACAGGATTAACATTGCTCTTTATCACGGATCTATTTCAAATTGCAAAACTGATCTTGGATGGGTTATGGAAAACGGTGAAGATGAAATCACAATATTTGAAGGCCACGATTTTGCGTTCTTGGGGGACATTCATAAAACAAATCAAGCACTAGATAAAGAAGGTCGAATAAGATATTCAGGCTCAACCATTCAACAAAATTTTAGTGAAACTAATGATAAAGGTTGTCTTGTTTGGGATATTCACAATAAAAATGATTTCACTGTAAAACACATTTCTATTCCCAACCCAAAACCGTTTATCACAGTTGAGTTAACTACAGATGGCCGCATCCCCAAAGATTTTAAGTGTGTGGAGGGGACAAGATTACGATTGACTTCTCAAAACAATCTCTCACTTCAAGCAATGAAACGAGCCATTGACGTTGCCGAACATCGCTTTAAGCCGGAAAGAGTAACTTATCTTAGTAAAGCATTGGGAAAGCGTGGAAATATTGAGAAAAATGCTAATAAATTTGCTATTGATAATTTACGTGATATATCGGTACAAGAAAAATTAATAAAAGATTTTTTAAAGGATTACACTCTTTCAAAAAAACAAATACAAAAAGTCTTTAAACTAAACAGAACATACAACAAAACTGTTGAAACAAGCGAAGAGGTCCAACGTAACATAAATTGGAGATTGTCTAATATAACTTGGGATAATCTATTTAACTATGGAGAAAAAAATACCATTAACTTTACTAATTTAAATGGCATTGTGGGTATTTTTGGAAAGAATTATTCAGGTAAATCATCTGTTATCGATAGTTTACTTTATATTCTATTTAATTCTACAAGTAAAAATGAAAGAAAAAATCTTAACATTATTAATCAAAATAAACAAAACGCGAATGGGAAAGCTATTATTTCGGTTGGCGACAAAGAGTATCATATTGAAAGAACGAGTCAAAAATATACTAAAAAGGACAAAGGGAAAGAAGTCTTAGAAGCCAAAACTAATGTAGATTTTTTCGTCAAAGATTCTACTACCGGAGAAATAAAAGAATTAAACGGGAACACCAGGAATGATACTGATAAGATTATTCGTAGTTATTTTGGGACTTTAGAAGACTTTTTGTTAACTTCTATGTCTTCTCAACTTGGCGCTCTTCAGTTTATTAGTGAGGGCTCAACTAAAAGAAAAGAGATTTTAGCAAAATTCCTCGATTTGGAGATTTTTGATAAAAAATTTAAATTAGCGAAAAAAGACGCAATAGAATTACGAGGAGCGCTCAAGAGGGTAGAAGATATAAATTATAATAATGAAATTTCTCAGGCAAAGAAAAGCCTAGTATGTCTTGAAGGAGAAACAAAAAAGCAAAACAAACTGTATGAAAAATTAACAATGGAGTTGAAAGGCATTAGCAAAGAAAAGTCCAAACTTCAAATAAAAATTGATAGTATCCCAACAAAAATTATTGACATTACAAAGGTTATTGAAAAAATAAAGCAAAAACAAATCAACATTCAAACCTTTGTTGAGAACATAGCTGCTTGTGATCAAATTCTTGTTAAAAATGATACAATTTTAAAGAAAGTAGAGCGTTTGGAGCAAACATTGAGTATTGCCGAGTATAAAGAAAAACAAGAGGAGATAAATCAAATATTTACCGAAATAGAGAATATTGATAGAGAGCTAGAAAATACTATGAACTTGACCAACGTAAACAATAAAAAAATTGATTTACTTGATGGAATTCCATGTAATAATAAATACCCAACTTGTAAGTTTATCAAGGATGCCAATGATGCAGCACAAAGTGTATTTAATTTAAAGAAGAGAGTTCAAAAACTCCAAAAAGAAAAAGACGAAAAATCAAATAATATTAATGATTTAGATGAAGAGCAGGTTACAAAACACATTAAGCAATATGAAAGTGTGATACTGGAGAAAACAAAATACGAAAAAGAAAAATTAAAAATAAGTTTAGAAAAGGGCAAATGGACAAACTCTATTCTTATTGCTGAAAAGGAATTGGAAGCATTATTAAGAAAAGAACAACAATATAACGAAAATAAAGAATTAATAGAAAATAAAGAATCGTTCATTAATGAATTGAATATAGTAAATGATCGTTTGTCGGTGAAAGAGATGGAAAAAGATAGATGTCAAAAAATACTGTTAGGATCATATAAAGAACACGGCTCCCTAGAGCAGCAGATAGAAACCTTTAATGCTAAAAAACAAGAATTAACCGATCTTAGAAACGAATATGAAGCATGTGATCTTTTTAAACGCTGTATGCACCCAAATGGAATTACTTATGATATTATTAAAAAGAAACTTCCGATTATAAACGAAGAAGTTGGAAAAATATTAGCAAATGTTGTTGATTTTGAAGTATATTTTGAAGCTGATAACAAGAATTTAAATATTTTTATTAAACATCATAGACATCATGGAAGGTCAATCGATATGGGCTCTGGTGCTGAAAAAACTCTAGCCGCTATGGCAATTAGATTAGCATTGCTTTCAGTATCGTCGTTGCCAAAATCTGATATTTTTGTTCTTGATGAACCGGGAACAGCTTTGGATGAAGACAATATGGACGGTTTTATTTCTATTTTAAAACTAATTAAAACATACTTCAAGACTGTCATTTTGATTTCTCATCTTGATGGCTTGAAAGATTGTGTAGACCAACAAATAGTAATAGATAGAAAAGATGGGTTTGCACATATAACGGTTTGAAATAACAAATCAAAAGGAGATAATTACACATGGCCTGGAGACGTGATAAAGAACAACCTTATAAAAACTTTAATTCAAATTTATCAATTATTAACACACTTCTCAATTTAACAAGCAATCACAAGTTGTTCATTAAAGGAGAAGATGAGGATAATCCCGGAGATGTCCAACAGGTCCCCTTTTCTTTGGGGATAAAAGGTCCAGCGACATTAAGGGGTCGAACTACTGTTTACAAGGTTACAAGATAAAGAGGGTAAAAATGATGAGACAAATTTTAGATAAAGGTTTAAACAAGATGATGTCCCGCAAGCTTATGGTGTGGACCACTGCAACTTATTTTATGCTATTCTCTTCTTCTCTTGCGAGTGAAGATTGGGTTGCAATTTCCTTAGCTTATATTGGCATCCAAGGCCTGGCTGACATTGCGGCCCAATGGAAACATGGCAAATGATTACATTTTTAGCCGTAAAAAGAATAGCAAAAAAGACATGGGTTTGGGTTAAACACAATTGGCAGGTTCCGCTTATTATCCTTTATACGTTAGCTTTGTGGTTTCTATTTCGGAGAAAAAATCGAGCTGTTTCGATATTAGAAGAAAGGAATAAAAGCTACAAAGAGCAAATAGATGCAATTGATAAAATTCACAAAGAAGAAGTCGAAAGGAGAAACAAAATTCTAGAAGAATACAATAAAATTCTTACAGAATTGGAAGAAAAGTATAAAGAAGATAAATTGGAATTAGATAGCAAAAAGAAGAAAGAAGTTAAAAAATTAGTAGAAAAATATCACGACAACCCAGATGAACTAGCAAAGCTATTAGCCGAAAAATATGGTTTGAATTATGTTAAATAAGGTTGTGTCACCATTATTAATATTTTTTATGTTATGTCCAATGATAGCTATCAGTGACCCTCCAGAACTCCCCCCTCAGCCTAGAATAACTGGAATACAAAAAGGGGAAGAGGCACCATTTTCCGGTGTTTTATTGAATACAATTGCAGCTGCTAAAATGTTTACTGAAAAAGATTATTCTTTACAGCAATGCGATCTTAGAGTTAGATACGAAGTTGACAAAGAGATGGCAAAACTTAATGCAATAATACAATCCCAAAGAGCATCATACGAATCTCTTGAAAAAAAATACGAAACCATAATCACCATCAAAGATCGAGAAATTAAACGCATTAGTGACATCGCATCAAACACAAACGATTATTCAGTTTGGTGGGCTGCTGGGGGTGTGGTGGCGGGAATCGCTTTAACTTTAGCTGTTGTATATGCCGTAAAGGCTGGGGATTGACAAATGGCAAAAAAAGGCACAATTGGTGATTATAGTCAAGCTAAGCTTAATAAAATAATAAATGATAAAATAACGATTAATGATGCTGACGAGGGTGATGTAACGGGTCCTGACTCAAGCACAGATAACGCTATTACGCGATTTGATGGCACTGGGGGCAAAACACTTCAAAATTCAGGATGTACAATTGACGATAGTAACAATATGACTGTTGCTGGTCAATTAACTGGTTCAAGCGGCGCCTCTATTACGGGGTTAGTAAGCATAGCTGGGTTCGCTGCGGCTCTTGGGTTTGGCAACTCTACATCTATAAGTTCGGATATAACTACACCAGATAATTATAATTCTGTTCTTTTCGGGCCAATAACAATCAGCGTTGGTAATTCTTTGAGAATTGGTAGCAATTCTAGCGTAAAAATTAAAGATATTTCTGACGCTTAAGTATGTTTAGATATATTTATCTAGGCAAAGAGGAATTAAAATTATGAGCACTCTGTATACAAACACTATTACCCCCGCTTCTGGAAGTTCTGTTACAGTCACATCAGAATTAACTGCGTCTCAAGGGGTATCAGTTCCAGATGACCAGAAATTGCGTTTTGGCACCGATGCAGACGCTTCAATTGAGTATAATGAAGACGGCGATAATAATTTAGTTATTTCTGGATCTACTACCGGTCTCGTATTAAGCGGATCTAAACTCACACTAGACACTACAACGGTCGCTAGTGGTTCAATTGCCGGTGCAGGAAGCTATTTAGGTGTCACTTCGGCAGGCCAAGTAGTTTTAACGTCGTCTTCAGGCGCCTCCACAACTCCCGGTGGCTCTGACACTCAAATTCAATATAATAATAGCGGCAGCTTTGGCGGTGTAGCATCTTTAACTTACAACGACAGCACTGGTCACATCACTATAATTGACGATAAAAAGCTTTTATTTGGCACGGGCGGGGATGCTTCTGTAGAATATGATGAGGATAATACTAATAAATTAATAGTTTCTGGTGCAGTCGGCGGTTTTGACATTGATTTACCAGACAACGTTGCTTCCGCTTTCGAAATCAGCGAAGAGGCAAATCCTTATGTGACCATTACCACTACGAATTCAAGCGAGAGAATTAAGCTTTCTCAAGATGTTATTGTCATTGATGATAAGAAATTGTGGTTCGGCACCGGAGAAGACGCTTCTATTGAATACAACGAAGATGGTGACAATTTCCTAACTATTTCTGGCTCTGTCACCGGTCTTGCTTTGAGCGGAGGCATCATTAATATTGAGAGTGATACTGTAGTTAAAGACGACAAAAAACTTTATTTTGGAACTGGAAAAGACGGCTATGTAGAATACAACGAAGATGGTGACAACTTTTTAACTATTTCTGGCTCTGCGGCGGGTCTTGCTCTAAGTGGCACTATGGTGTCATTTGACCCACTAACAGTTGCCAGCGGCTCAATTGCTGGATTGGGAAGTTATTTAGGCATCACTTCAGCAGGAAAGATTGTTCTGACTTCTTCTGGCCTTCCGATGGGAGGATCTGATGGGCAACTACAATATAACAATGCTGGTGATCACGGAGGCATAACTTCATTTACTTACAACGATAGTACTGGCGATTTAACTATTATTGATGATAAGAAACTTTACTTTGGAACAAACACTGATGGCTACATTGAATACAACGAAGATGGTGACAATTTCCTAACTATTTCTGGTTCCGCCACTGGACTTGCTCTGAGTGGCACCAAAGTCTCATTTGACCCACTGACAGTTGGCAGTGGATCTGTTGCTGGATTGGGTAGTTATTTAGGAATAACTTCAACAGGCCAGATTGTTTTGACCTCCTCTACCACCGCTGCTGTTGGTTCAGATACACAGCTTCAATATAATAATAGCGGCAGCTTTGGCGGTGTAGCTTCTTTAACTTATAATGATAGCACTGGCCATTTAACTGTTATTGACGACAAGAAGCTTTATTTTGGAACAAATAACGACGCCTATATTGAATATGATGAAGATGGCACAGATGAATTAATTTTGTCTGGCGCTCAAGGTGGTATAGATATTCAAGTGCCAATTCCAGTTACAGACGCTTTGACCATTAGCTCTAATGGCACTGCCTATATGACTTTTGATACTAGCGATGAAGCCATTAACGTACATCAAACTCTTTTAGTGGCAGATGATACCAAGATTGAGTTTGGTGCTGGTACTGATGCCTCTATTGAATATGATGAAGACGGCACAGACGAACTTCGTTTTGCTGGTGCTGCGGCGACATTCGAACAAGATGTTTCTTTTGACAACAATGTAACTTTGGGCGTTGCGGCTACTGATATAACGACAGTAACAGGTAGATTGACAGCCTCACAAGGTATGCTAGTTGCAGATGATCAAAAACTCTATTTTGGTAATAACAATGATGCTTACATAGAATATGATGAAAATGGTGATGACGTTCTTGTCATTGGCGGTACTGCTATTGAATTTAAGCTTCCTGATGATGACGATGCAGCGCTTGTAGTCAAGGAAGGCTCTACTGCCTATATGACCTTTGATACTACCGATGGCGATGAAATCATCCAAAGCAACAAGGAGCACGAATTTGTAAGCGGCGCTATTGTTCAAGATGATCAAAAGTTGTATTTTGGTGATGACAACGATGCTTATATTTCATATGATGAAGCTGGAACCGATGAGCTTATCTTATCTGGCGCTCAAGGTGGTATAGATATTCAAGCGCCCGATGGAGTTGCTGATGGGCTAACCATTAGTGCCGGCGGCGCAGCTTATATCACTCTGGATACGACTAGCGACGAACAAGTCGTTACCGCAAATAAGGAATTTGTCTTTGCTGCCGGCGGAATAGTCGAGGATGATCAACAACTCATATTCGGTACCGATGATGATGCTAGCATCGAATATAATGAAAATGGAGATGATTATTTAGTTATCTCTGGATCCGCGACCGGCATTGCAATGACTGGCTCCAGCATTGTTCTTGACGGCAATACTAAAGTTAAAAATGATTATCACACAGTAACGTTTGAAAGTCAGCTATCAGATGGTGATATGGGCTCTGGTGATATACTTTATTATGAACCGGGCGGCGATTCAGCTTTAACAAAAGGGGGAATCTATTATTTGCATACAGATGGGACATGGAATGCAGCAGATGCTGATGCGGCATCAACTGGAAAACAATTACTTGGTATTGCTTTAGGTACTTCTGCAAGAACTCATGGAGTCTTAATACGCGGGTTTGTTAAAATACCTTCCACTGAAGTATTGAACGTTCCAGGTTCGGGAGCATCGGATGGCCTTCCGGTATATCTTTCTACAACTGCGGCACATATAGATTTTACTGCTCCTTCTGCCTCTGGCGATATTGTAAGAGTTATCGGTTATTGTATTGATGACGATAGCAGTGATATTTTGTTATTGTTTAGACCAGATAATACCTGGGTAGAGATAGCCTAACGTGATGATTCTATTTATCTAAATAGAGATTTGAGGTTTTTATGATAAAAGATATTTGTTATC
>Ga0080013_1000316_pt1 | contig 68260 bp, 103 predicted proteins | sample ETNvirenome_6_85_FD_69236 | JGI IMG/M metagenome (GOLD analysis project Ga0080013, IMG submission 69236) | Marine viral communities from the Pacific Ocean - ETNP_6_85 (SPADES assembly) (version 2) | ecosystem: Environmental > Aquatic > Marine > Oceanic | place: Pacific Ocean | collected 2013-06-19
CAGCAGACATAGCCACAACGGTGACCATTACAGATAATGAAAGTACAAATGAAGATAACGCTATAGTATTTACTTCTGGTGGGGATGTAGATGGTGGTAATCTAGGATTAGAGTCGGATGGAAATCTAATTTACAACCCGTCTACTGGCCGATTAACAGCCACTCAATTAGCAGGAACGCTCCAAACCGCCGCACAAACAAATGTGACGAGTTTGGGCACCCTATCGGCATTGACTATAGATAATGTTGCAATTGATGGTGCGACAATAGGACATTCCTCAGATACCGATCTAATAACCTTAGCTGATGGTAATGTAACCATAGCTGGTGAATTAGATTTAACTACACTGGACGTATCTGGAAATGCGGATATTGATGGTACATTAGAGGCTGACGCAATAACAGTAAATGGAACCGCCTTAGACGAATTTATAGCAGATACTGTTGGGGCGATGGTAAATTCTAATACCGAAAGCGGAATTACAGTTGCATATCAAGATGGAGATAACACGCTTGACTTTACTGTTGGAACATTAAATCAAGATACAACTGGAAATGCAGATACAGCAACTTTAGCTACAAATATAACTGCTAGTGCTAACAATTCAACTGATGAAACTGTATATCCAACATTCGTTGATGGAGCTACAGGAACTCAAGGACTTGAAACAGATACAGGGTTAACGTATAACCCATCTACTGGAGTTTTAACTACCACATCGGTTACTGGAAACTTGACTGGAAATGTAACTGGTAACGCCTCTGGTACTGCTGCTACAGTAACAGGAGCAGCACAATCCGCCATTACTTCTCTTGGCACATTAACAGCCCTTACAGTAGATGATGTAGCTGTTGATGGTAAAGTAATTACAATGACTGGTTCTTCTAGTGATACTGCTGTATTTACCGCAGGCACTAATGGAACTCTTACAATAGAAACCACAGACGCAGCCGCAGCAGCTGCAAACATACAAATAACAGCAGACGGAACATTTGAAGTAGATGCTACATCAATTACACTTGATTCTGCTGGCGATATAGTTCTTGATGCAGACGATGCTGACGTAGTATTTAAAGATGGGGGCACAACTATAGGAACGTTTACAAATTCCTCTAGTGATTTTGTTATGACGGCTGGTGTTCAAGATAAGGATATAATTTTTAAAGGGGATGATAATGGAAGTGAGATTACAGCTTTAACTTTAGATATGAGTGATGCTGGTAAAGCTTCATTTAACGGGGCTATTAATATTGGTAGTGTTTCAAACGCTGGGGAAGATACTGATAAATTTTTAGTTCTTGACTCTAGCGGTAATGTTGATTTTAGAACAGGATCAGAAGTTGCCTCCGATATTGGGGCAGGTAGTGGGTCCGTTTCATTAACTGGCTCTACAAACAACACCATTACCACTGTAACGGGTAGTAACGCAATAGCTGGAGAAGCAACTTTTACATATGATGGAAGTGACTTAAAAATAACTGAGGCAGTAAATGATGGCAATCCTAGCTTTCAATTAGGGTCTGCCGACGCGGAATCAGCAAAAATACAAGCTGTATATGATTCTGGGGCACAAACTTTAAATTATTTAGAAATTTCAACTGCTACAGCTGATACAGGCGGAGATGCAGGTAAAATTATATTTGATGTAGATGGAACGGACATTGCGACAATTGATGATGGTGGTATTGACCTAGCTTCAGGATTAAATTTCACTATTAACGGATCAGCCATATCCACTGATAATACTATGGGTGATGGCTTCGTTATAGAAGATGATGATGGAACTGAAGTTACTTTAACTGAAAACAAAGAAATGAAAATTATTGGTTCAGGTGTAACAACTAACTGGACCGACACTTCAACTGGTAGTGATGGCGACCCATATGATTTAACCATAACTATAGATGCAGCACAAACTGGAATAACATCATTATTAGCCACTGATATTAAAATTGGTGAGGATGACCAAACTAAAATAGATTTTGAAACCCCAGATACTATAAACTTTTATGCAGGAAATGAAAATCAATTAGTATTAACTGACGGATATTTAACACCATCTTCTAATGGTATTGTGGATTTAGGAACTGATGCTCTTGAATTTAACAACGCATTTTTTGATGGTACTGTTGAAGCGGATGCTTATACGGTGGCTGGAACTGCTTTAAATGAATATATAGCAGATACTGTTGGTGGTATGGTGGGATCGAACACGGAAACAGGTATTGCTGTAACTTATGAAGATGGTGATAATACCTTAGATTTTGTGTTAGGGGCGTCACAAACAACTATTACGTCTATATATAATGCTAGTCTTAAAATGGGTAGAGATGCAGATAACTTAATTGATTTTGCAACTACAGACAATAAAATTATACTTAGAGTAAATGGTGTTAATGAAGTAGAACTGGTAGAAAATGCTTTATCTCCTGTAACAAGTGATGGAGTGGCATTAGGAACTACATCTTTAATGTGGTCAGATTTATTTTTAGCCTCTGGTAGTGTAATTAATTTCAATAACGGAGATGTAACACTAACACATTCATCTAATACATTAACTGTAGCAGGTGGAACTTTAGCAACTGCGGCACTTACTGCTAGCACTGGAACATTCTCAGGTATTTTAAAAACTGATGATACAACGGATGCGTCCTCAACGACTGATGGGTCACTTCAAACTGATGGTGGTTTATCTGTAGCTAAAGACGTAGTAATTGGTAATGACGTAAAACTATTATCTGATAGTGCTGTATTCAATATGGGTGCTGATAATGATTTTACAATTACTCATGACGGAACTACTGGGGCAACAATAGCTGGTAATCCATTAATATTAGATTCTGGCGGAGATATTACTTTAGATGCTGATGGGGCTGATGTTATATTCAAAGATGGATCAGCGACTACAATTACTGTAACTAATAGTAGCAATGACGCTGTTTTTACTGTTGGGACACAAGACAAAGATTTCATTGTAAAAGGTGATGATGGCGGTTCTGCTATATCAGCTTTAATTTTAGATATGAGTAATGCAGGAGCTGCAACGTTTAATTCAGCAATAACAGGTGGAGGCTTATTAACTACTGGCGGAAATATAGTAATTCCTGATGATGGAAATATTGGTTCTGCAAGTGACACTGATAGTATTGCAATTGCTGCTAATGGTAATGTAACTGTAAGTCAAAGCTTAACTGTAAGTGGAAATCTTACTGTAACTGGCACTACTACACAGGTAGACACAGTAACTATGAACGCCTCTAATGCGGTTGTGTTCGAAGGTGCTACAGCGGATGCACATGAATCTACTTTAACAATTGTAGACCCAACTGCTGACAGAACAATATATCTACCAAATCAAAGTGGGTATTTACCTGTATTAGCAGCAGTAAGCACTACACAGGTTTCTTCTACACCAGAAGAGTTAAATATTTTAGATGGTGTAACAGCCTCAACTTCTGAATTGAATATTATGGATGGTGTTACAGCTACTACAGCAGAAATAAATCTAATAGATGGAGGTACGTCTAGAGGTACAACAGCTGTTGCTAGTGGAGATGGAATTTTAATAAACGATGGTGGCACAATGAGAATGACTAACGTGGACACTGTTTCCACATATTTTGCAAGTCATTCAGTAGGTGGTAGTAATATTGTTACAACTGGTGCTTTAGATTCAGGCTCCATAACATCAGGATTTGGAGCGATAGATAATGGTACATCTGGAATCAGAACTGCCACATTCACAGCAGAAACTGCATTTGTTCCTGATGCAGCAGATGGTGCTACACTAGGAACTGCATCACTAGAATTTTCTGACTTATATTTAGCAGATGGTGGTGTAATTTATTTTGGAAACGATCAAGAAATCACATTAACACATAGTGCTGATGATGGTTTAATATTAAAACACGTTGGAACAGGGGACGGCAAAGAACCATCCCTTACATTCCAGGCGGGTGATAATGATATCGCTGCAGACGATGTTTTAGGTTCAATATTCTTTCAAGCACCAGATGAAGGTGCTGGCACTGACGCAATATTAGTAGCAGCTGGAATAGAAGCTGTTTCAGAAGGAGATTTCAGTGCCTCTAACAATGCAACAAAATTAAGTTTTAAAACTGGGGCTTCTGAGGCTGCTGCCGAAAAAGTATCAATCTCTAGTGCTGGTAATTTAAACTTAACAGCTTCAAACACAGAATTACGATTTTATGAAGGTTCTAACTACGTTGGATTTGAAGCCCCTGCGTTAAGTGGGGATCAAATATGGGTATTACCAACTGGAGATGGTTCTAATGGACAATTTATTAAAACAGATGGTTCAGGGACATTGTCTTTTGCAAACGCTGGAGGTAGCTTTGTAGGAATTAAAGCCTATTTAAATGCAGATTTAAGTATAAGTAATAATTCGGCTACTACACTAGGTGATTCAAATGGGTCTTGGACAGAAGTTCATGATGTAGGAACTATACATGATGCTTCTACTAACCCTGATAGATTTACATTTGGAACTAGCGGTTATTTCTTAGTTACCATTCAACAAGAATGGGCTGCGGATTCAGCTGGTTACAGAGAAATGAAGGTAACTCATACAGATACTAGTAATTCAAACGCAACAAATGAAATATTAAGAGATAGAATTTTATCTACATCAAATCAAGCAACTGCAATTAGTGGTGGTTCTACTATATTCTATGCAGATGATGGAGATGATTATTTAACTGTTCAGTTATATCAAAATAGTGGTGCCGCATTAAATGCAGAGGGTGGAAACGATGATAGTACATTTATAAGTATATCTAGACTTGATCTAGCATCTTCTACTGGTACTACTACTGGACAAGCAAGTGGCAGAGTACAAATTGCGGATGGTAGTGGTGGATTTACAAGTGACTCTGACCTAACATTTTCAGGATCAACATTAACTGCAACTAATGTAGCAGGAACATTAACTACAGCATCTCAAACTGCAATTACTGGTGTAGGAACTATAACAACTGGAGTTTGGAATGGCACAGCAATAGCGAGTGGATACATAGCTGCTGACGCTATCACTGGGGCTAAGATTGCAGATGATGCGATTGATTCTGAGCATTATACAGATGGGTCAATTGATACAGCACATATTGCTGATAATCAAGTAACTCTTGCTAAAATGGCTGGTATAGCTAGAGGTAAAATTATTTATGGAGATGCAAGTGGAAATCCAGCAGTTTTAGCCGTAGGAAGCAATGAACAAGTATTAACTTCAGACGGAACTGATATTTCTTGGGCAGATGCTGGTGGTGGTGGAGGAATAGCAGAAGCACAAGAGTTTAGACAAACTGCGAATTATACTGGAAATGGAGATATAACCGCCAATTGGGAAATTTCTGATAATACTGGACAAACTTCTTTAACAGGTGGCAATGCAGTTTCTCAAAGCTCTGGAATATTTTCATTCGGAGCTACAGGATATTGGTTAGTTATGGTTAACGCTGATGTGGAGAACTCATCTGGCGATACTACTGCTGAAATTAGAACAATGTTTACTAATGATGCAAATGTAGGTTCTCCTACTTACGCTGTATATACTTCTGCTACTACTGGGTCAGGTTCTGGATCAACTAGACAGACAGCAAGCTCTAACCTTATATTAGATATAACTAATACAACTAATCAGAAAGTTAAATTTAATACAAGTAGTTTTAGTGGAACAGGTATAGGTTCCTCTACTATAAGTAATAGCACTTTTGTATTTATAAGATTAGGAGATACATAAAATGGCAAGTAAACATTGGTTTAGAGAACCAGATATACAAGATGCTTTATTAACCTTTAATATAGGTAAATTCCAATGGTTTGGACGAAAAGACCCTAAAAAGGAAATGGTCTATTCCAATATAAAACTTAATGACGATACTGCTACAATGCCTTCTGAATCAGAAGTTAATGCAAAATTAGCAGAGCTTAAAGCAGAATATGATTTACAAAATGCTACTTGGAATTTAAATAGAAAAAAGGCATATGGAGATATAGAAGAACAATTAGATATGATGTACTGGGACAATGTTAATAGTACAACTACATGGAAAGACCATGTAGCTAAAGTAAAATCAGATAATCCCAAATCATAGGAGAATGAAATGGCAATACAATACATAGGATCAAGCATATCTGGAATTGCATCAGATACCAAACCTACCCTCTCTGCAAATGAGAAGGGAGTTTTATTCGTTGAAACTGACACAGATAAAATATATCAATGGGATACAGATTCATGGAATGAAGCTGGTGGGGGTACTGATTTAGATGGTGCTATAACAATAAATGATTCTGGTGCTGACGCCGATTTTAGGGTTGAAAGTAGCGGTAATGCTAATATGATATTTGTTGATGCTGGTAATGATGCTGTAGGAATTGGAACCAATTCTCCACTATCTTATGTTGCATTAGACATAGATTCGGGGTCTGATGCAATTAATACTGTATTCAGATCAAGTAACGCCACTACTGATTGTTTAAGATTAATGCTCATTTCAAATAGTGCTTCGCCAGCCGATGATGACGATACACACGCATTTAATTTCAAAGCTGATGATGATGGAGGCACTGAATCTTATGTTGCAAGAATTGGTGTTAGAATGAAGGATGTATCTGCTGGAACTTTAAACACTGAAATGCGTTTTAGTGTAGCAAATAATGCTACTGACGCAAATACTACGGGCACATTATCAACCGCTGGGGTATGGACTGACTCTTCTGATGCGGCTTTTAAAACATATGAAGGAACTGCTCATTCTATATATGGCGGAACCGAGGGTAAAGTAATTACTAATAAATTAAAAACCTTAAATGTTGGAAGATTTTATACCAAAGATACTCCAGCAGATAAAATTGCAACAGCTGAAAGACATATAAGTCCAACAGCACAAGACTTTTATAATGCTTTTGGTACTGGTACAGAACTTTCTGGGTTAGGTGGAGAAATTACTAAAAGTGATGGAACAAAAGAAAAACAAAATGCTACATTATCCCCTAAAGATATGGCTGGTGTAGGACTAATGGCAATTAAAGAATTAATAGCACGAATAGAAACTTTAGAGTCTGAAGTCGAAACTCTAAAAGGATAAAGTTTAAATACTAATCAACGTATAATATATTATAAGCATAAGTTAAAGGAGAGATACATGGTAGATATTGATGTAAAAAGCGAATTTGATACGCTAAAAGAACAAGTTGAAAAACTTGCAGCTGAAATTAACAAAAAGGTAGCTGAGAAAGATGCCCTTGTAAATCAATTTCAGTCTTTAAATGGAGCTTTAATGTACCTAAGAGGTAAAGTCCAAGCAGCAGGTTTAGATACAGGAGAAGAGCCAAGCACAGAATCAGAACAGGATGAAGTTTTAGATCAAAGTGTGGAATATCCACCTGATGAAAATAAATAATGTGAGGTAAAATTGGCCGCGTTTCCAAGTTCACAATTTACAAAGGTTTTTACCTATAATGGGAGTAGTTTTACTGATGTAACTCTTGAAGCTCAGTCGCCTGGAGGCACTGCATTTAGTGCTTTAGGGGGAACTTCTCATATATTATATATGGGTCATGACGCAAAATTTGACATGGCTATATTTGATGTAGATACAGCAGGTAGTTTAGGGGCATTAACATGGGAATACTACAATGGCAGTGCATGGACTACTTTTGTACCAGCTTCTGCTAGGTATGAGCTTGACCCAGACGACAATGAAGGGGCTGCATATGACTTCTCAAAAGATGGTGCAGAACTTTTCCCACCGAATTTATTAAGTGATTGGGCTACAGTTGCTATTAATAGTGTCACAAAATATTGGGTAAGAGTAACGTCAGCTGCATCCGTATCAACTGCCCCAACTATTAAAAGAATACAAATGAGAGCTTATGAAGCTTACACAACTACAAGACAAGTTTATGAGTTATTGCAACTTAAAAACGTATTAAGTGGTACTGATTTTACCACTAGTACAGTTCCCAGCAAGGCAACTGTTGAGCAGGCTATTATGGAAGCTCAAAGTTATATAGATATGCATACTCGTAAATCTTGGCGTCCCACCTACGTAGCGAATGAATACCAACAGTTTAATTTAAATGGATTTAAACTAGATAAACCAGACCCATATAAAATATTAAGTTTAAAAATATGGAATGGTGCTAGCTGGGATACTAAAACCCAAGGTAGGACAGGTGATTATTTTCTAGTGCCAGATACTGGAATGATCCAATTTAGCAGATATTTCTTACTACCAGCTAGATTTACTAGTTATAATGCTCCTGTATGGAGATGGGGTGGCGGAGAATTTACAATGCCTGTGAAAGTAACTTATCTTGCTGGAAGGGATATTGAGACAGATGTAAGACAAGGCGGTATAGTACAAGATATAGCTAAAAAAATAGCTGCTGTTGACGTAATGAGGACTGCTGATTTTGGTGGTGCTGTAGTAAGTGGCATGGATAGAATAAGTATGGAATCCAGAGTTGCTGGATGGTTAGAAGAAACAGCCGATACAATCGATAGCTTAAAAGCTTTTGAGGTGTTTTAATGGCTGATGAACCGATACCTATAGATGATATTTTTACAGACTTAGATAGCCAATGGAACGCTAGTAATGTAACAAAACCATCTTTTATAACTGTAAACGCTGCTAATGAACCTATACGTTTTGATTTAAACGTTGGAGATCATTTGGTTGGTAGAACTGGAAGCCCTGCGTTTACTGAATCTCCTCTAGGAAACTGGAAATATGGGAATAGAGCTTATGCAGTTGAAATTGAACTTTTTACAAGAGTAAGTAGACAAAGATTATTTAATCTTATGCAAGAAATTAGGAGAATATGTCATGCGAGGAAACATTCTCTTACCAATTTCCAACGACAGCAATTCGCTGATTTTATGGAAGAAACTAGCGAACAAGTTAACGTGTGGACAGGTACAGTAGAAATACTCTTAGAGAATAATGCTGTTTTACTAGAAACTTAACTTAAATTAGTATAATGAATATATAATGGGGGTATTTTATGGCAGTATATAGACCAGATCAAGCACAACTAACATTTGCTACCGAAGCAGCTCAAGGAGCCGATCCTGAAATGGCTGAAGGAACTTTAGTAGGTTCAGGAGCTACTGCGGCATTAAATGACGCTAGTGGTCATGCTGCTGGGTCACGTTCTATTACAGTTGATGGGGTAAGTGGAACTTTTGTAGTTGGTGATTTCATTCGTATAGGTACAGTTGCAGGCACAGCATCTCAAACTGTTGTTGAATGTGAAATACGTCGAATAGAAGCTATTGACGGAACTGTGTATACACTTGATAGACCATTAGCATTTTTCCACGCTGATAACGAAGAAGTAAAAGAAGTATCTGCTATTGGTGGGGATGCGACAAGAAATGATAAAAATAAATACATCACATGGATTCCAGGTGTATATGAAAGTATAGACACCCCTGATCCAGAGATGTCTATTGAAGGCAAACGCTTTTTAGGAACGCAATCTAAAAGAAATTGGTCTGTTGCTTATCCAGGTTCACAAAGTTTATCTGGATCAGTTAGCGGTATAGTGTTATTAAATGGGTGGCCACTAAGGTTTCCAATTGGTAAGGTAACAACTATTCCAAGTGCTGTAACAGGTAGTGCTACATTAAACGGAGCAGTTAAAAAAGGTGATATTTTTATCACTTTATCAGGAAGTCATGGAGTAGTATCTGGCGATATTATAGCAATTTATGACGCTGCTAATACAACAAATACTACCAAGACTACTGAAGTAAGAAAGGCTGACTATTTACCCTCTACTAACGTAGTAAAATTAAATTACCCATTACACTTTGATCATGTAACAGGTGCTTATGTTAGAGAACAAAACTCCGCGTCTTATTATGATCATGAAATCGTAGAAACTACTGATTTAGATACTGTTTCTTGGCACGTTCATATGAAAGAAAGTAGTGAAACAGCGGCTAAAAACTTCGATAGGCGTTATCTTGGTGGAATGATTGGTTCTGCCACAATAACCGCAGAAGAAGAAGGTATGGTTACAATGGGTTGGGATAGCGTAAATTTCCTTAACATGGTTCATAATCAAGCTAACCAAACTACACTAGGAACTAATTTATATAGTGGTGCTTCGGTATCAGCTAATATGCCTAGATATGGATTAATGCAAGCTATTGATTTAGATGATGTTGGAATGGTTAATCAAACTGTGAATTCAGCAAACGATGGGACAGGATATCCAAACACACAACCCTATTATTTTTCACAAGGCACAATTAAATTTTTCGGGCAAGAAATTGCTAGAATAAGAAGCTTTTCATTATCAATCGCTAATGGAGAGGAGCCTAGATATTATTTATCAAAACAGGGAAACAGGGCTAGAGGACCTTATGAAATAACAGAGGGTGCTAGAGAATATTCAATGACTGCTACCGTTGTATTACCTGACGCTGATTTCAATGCAGATGCGGCATATAACGCAACTAATTTACAAACTGGTGCCTTAGAAATATTTAAGCAGTTATTATTAGAGGGTGATTATGGTGGAACAACTGCAACTACTGCGAGAACTGGTTTTACAGCCACAATCAAATTTGAAAGAGCTACGAATGACTATATAATAATAGACATACCTGGCTCTACAACTGCTGGAACACCAACTGCAGCAAGCAATGCATTAAATTCTCAAGGGATATTTATAAATACAGCACCACATACAATATCTGATGATAACCCTTTGCAGGTTGATTTAGATATGATCTTTCGATCGTTACGAATTACAATAAGAGATACACAACCATTTTATCCATAAAACTGAGGAGGTAGCATGGGCGAGCAAAGCAAAGCAAACACCTTTGACGTATCCAAATATCAAACAGTTACTACTGACGAAAAAGTTACAGTAACAATTGATGAAACAGGTGATACGTTTGAAGTAACAGTAAAACCAATGTCTTGGAGTAAACGAAATCAACTGGTTTCAAAGTGTTTAAAATTTACTCAAAATGGACAAACAAGTTTTCAAGGCGATCTCTATATTAGAGAAGCGTTAAAAGAAACAATTATAGATGCCCCTTGGGGTAGAACTACAGAAGCATTTTTGATGTCAATTGATGAAAGACTTGGAATTGCATTAGAAAAGCTAGTTCCAACAGCTTTTGGGGGTGATACTGGGGGTAGCCCAGAGCAAATAAAAAAAGAATAATGGTTTTTCTACGTAACCCTAAAGAGTGTAACGTAGAAGAGAATGTGTTATATACCTATTGGTTAACAGTTTTGTCATTGTTAAAAATAGGAATACCATATGAAGCTATATTAAATTTTACACAGAGTGAAATTGAACTAGTATTGGCTACAGAGGGAGCTTTAAAACAAAAAGAGCAAGAAAATGAAGCATCGGAAATGGCAAGACAAAAAGCCTCATTTCCAAGTGTAGGCGGCAGAAGATTTTAATGTTAATTAGAACTGGAGGATATTAAATGCCTTTACCATTATTAGGAATGGTTGCAAGAGGTGCTATGATGGCTGGCAGAGGTGCTAGTGGCATGGCTTCTCGTGGTATGAACGCTATGAGTTCTGGTGCTGGTGAAGCTGGTGCCTCTGCTTCTGGAGGGTGTTGTGCTAAAGCTGATAAAAATCATAAACAATTAATGCACAAACGTAAAGGTATAAGAGGAATTGCTTTTGCGACAGGTGCAATGATGAAAAAAAGCAACATACTTAGTAGTATGCTAGGTATTGTGATGAGTTTAGTCGAAATGATATTTACTATAATTCTATTACCTCTATTACCACCTGTAATATTCACTATTAAGTTATTAGCTTGGGTTATAGGTTTAATAACTCCTATTTTTGTAGGTATTTTTCAGGCGGTAAATTGGGTTTTTGAAAAAATAGGATCATATGTATTCCCAGCATTAGAAAAATTTAGAGGATGGGTACACGCAGGCTGGGATTGGTTAGTTGCATGGTTTAAAAAAATTGATTGGGATCAAATATGGGCAACAATTACAAAATTCTTTTGGGCAGTATTTAACCCAGTTAAATCTTTTGTTGAAACCATATGGAATTGGTTAAGTCCCCACATAGCAAAAATATCTGGTTGGATTATGGAAGGATTACGCTGGTTGGGAGCTGCTGCTGGATGGGCACTTGATATCCTTCAAAGAGTATGGACATGGGTAAAAGATTTTTTTGGTAGCATATTAGAATTTAAATGGCTTAAAAACATAAGAGATTTTATTTTAGATAAGGTTGCATGGTTTCTTGATTTAATATCGGGAATTGATTTCAAATGGTTTGGTGGTAAAGTATTTAGTGATGCTGGAAATACTGCGGAAATGATAAGAGGATGGCTGGAAGGTCAAAAAACTCCTGGACCAGGAGTAGCTGAGATGGATTTCAGTAGTATAAAATCACCAACTGTAAATATATCCGTTGTTACTGGGGACTTGCAAGAACATCAAGAAGTTAAAATTGCAACAGACCAAACAAACAAAGATAACGAACAAGACGCAGTTAGAATAGACGGTCTTGCTAGTATGTATGGTTTTTAATATGGGGGATATATACTAATATGGACGCACCTTTAGCAGTATTAATACGAGATGGCACACATGCAGGAGCTACAAATAGATTAGCTTTAAAAGCTGAACAGCTTGCGGTATCTATACAAAGAAAGCCAATAGTCCAAGATTTACCGCAAACAACGCCAATAATAATTGATTTGGGACAAAATAAACCTGCAATAACATTATCTGGAATGATAGATAATGTTGGTACAGATAAATCTGTTGGTTTAAGCAATACCGATATAGGTTTTTGGCATATGGAAAAAATGACTGTTTCTGGACCAAATGCGGCAGGAACAGGGGTGGAAAATCAAACGTATTATGTACCATATAAAAATTATTTAGAAAATAAAATAGTAACTTGGGTTACATCTACAAATAAATTACAACTTGAAATTGGAGATGCTTCAATAACTGAATATGAAATTAGCAATATGGCAGATGTAGCATTTGCTGGCAGATCAGAAGCAGGGACAATCTCAGGTGATAGTCTGACTGATTCCAACGATGATGTAGGTATTACCGTGTCAGATGCTTCATATTTTTATGATAACAATGAACAATTAATTCAAATTGGCAACGAAATTATGAAAGTTGGAAATATTTCAGGTTCTACTTTAACAGTTTGGAGAGGGCAAAAGGGTACAGACAGAACTTCTCATGCTGACGGAGCTCAAATATATGCTTTAGGTATAGCACCTGGGTCAAATGGATATGCAACAGGTGGTGGTATATATAATGTTGCTATTTCGCAAGCACAATTTACGTGGGTTCCTGGGGAAGAAGATAGGTGGATATATAATATTTCTTTTGCTGCGGAACTTAGGAAAGGGATTAAATTCTAATGGCAAGAGCTATTGCATCATATTGGGATGGTGACTCTTGGGAAGATATAGTAACAAATAGTCAAAGTTCTCTTATATCATTCAAAATTACTGATCACTTAGGCAGACCCCAACAAGCTAAATTAGTTGTATCCAATTCAAGTACAACGCCTTTTTCAGGTGCTAGTGGACAAAGTGATGGTCCGTTTACAGGTATATTTACCGATTTTATGCCTATACGTATAAAAGATGGGGATACCTCACAGGTTTATTTTTATGGGGCTATTTATAAAACCCTTGAAAGATATGACAAACAGAGGGGCATGGTTTTAGAGTTAACTGCTATTGATTGGTTAAACGAACTAAAAGAAAATAATACAGCAGATGATTTTTCATACACTATTCTTTCTCATGCGACAGACGCCTCAATAAATCCAGCAGATATGATTTTATATTCTCAGGCAAACACACCAGAATATGATATGACTAAAAAAGTATGGACTGACGCAATTTCTTCTAGGGGTGGATTAATTAAATCTTTAATAGATAAAGGGACTAATAACGTAACACACCCTGGAAGTGGGGTATCTACAGATGCTAGATTTAGAGATTCTTTAGAAAAATATCAAGAAGATTTTATTTATAATTTGGGGGCTAAAAGTTATTTACAACATATAGCTAGCCTAGCATCAGAGGAACCACATGATTTAGAAGCTAACGAACAGATATATGGATTCTCATATTATGCAGACCCAAACTTCACAGCTACTGGTAATACAAAGCCAACTGCCTTTTTTAATTACTTTAAAAGAGCGAGTAGACCCTCCACAAATCCATCTACATATGGGTTAACGTTAGAACTACCATCGGGAGCTAATTTTTCACAAACTGGTCAATTACACGCTATGAATAACTTTTCTTTTGAAAGACCAAGAGAAGATACAGTAACTGAAGCGGTTGTTACTTTTCATGATACTGGGGAAAGTAGTGATGATGGACCAGGTATTGCTGAAGGTACAACTGCTACATTTGAAGCTTTAAAAATAAAAGCTGCAAATACAAGTCATTCTGCTGTGGATGGAAGTGGTACAGGCACTAGTCCTAATTTCACATGGAAGGGGAAAGCAATTACTGGAGGTACTGCTGGTAGTCATAGTAGTGAAATGTTAATGGCATACTCAACTTTAATAAATGGGGCAATTACAAGTACAGGTGCTTCTACTTTTGTAGTGGATAGTATAACTGATTTACATAAAAATCAAACCATAGTAGTTTCTCATTCTGGATCAGACCCAGAAGAAATGAAAATTACAGCGATAAATACATCAAACAATACACTAACAGTTACAAGAAACACAGATGGAACTGGAGCTCATACACATAGTGATGATGCTTTTGTATATGTAGCAGATGTAGCTAGGATGCAATATATAAATAAAACAAGTGGTATTTCAAACACTGATCCAGGTTATGTATTAGTTTCCGAGATTGATCCAGTATTAACAGAAGGAAATCAAACTGGTATATTTGCAGAAAATAAAATATTTGTAGGTAGAACTAGTGGAGCAACCTTTACGTTAAAAAGTAGGCCAAAAGCTACATATGGTGTAAGTAAAAGCGTTAGAGAATCTGTAGGGGATTTAAAATCACAAAGAGCTGTTAGAGAAAAAATAGCTGCAAAATTAATACGTAAGTCAGCTCAAAAAGTAGTAGGTTCATTTACAGCTGTAGAAAAACCTAGATTTTATGTAGATTTTACCCCTAGTGCTGTTAGTTCCTCAGTTATTGAAGGGATAACTACGGATACAGCTACCATTAGTGGCACATTAAGTGCTTTAGATGGTGATGTTGGTTCTGCAACAGCAACAACCATTACTGTGGATTCAGATGCAACAACAGCTTTTACTGTTGGAGAAATAGTAAATATTGATAGTGAAATGGTTAGAATAACAGAGATTACAAATAGCACAACTATAGAAGTTGAACGTGGAGTTGGTAGTACAACCGCAGTGGGGCATAGTAACAACGCTGTAATATCAGGAGCCTCGCCTTTTTCTTACGGAATAAGAATAGGTACTACATTAGTAGAGTTAGATTCATCTAGTAACATAACAACGACTTATGGATATGTGTCTGCAATGAGTGGTACAACAATAAATACTACTTTAAGCACAGGCACTATGAGTACATCTAAAACATATAGATTTTATATACCTGTAAGGGCTGGAGATTTAGTAAAAGTTAGAAATGATCTTGTTAACGTTAATACAAACATGATTGTTACTGCTACAGAATTTGTAGAAGAATCTGGCGTACAAAAAACACGTTATGAAGTAGTAGGATCAGAGTCTGCAATTACAGATGGGGATAATGCAAAGATGGACTTTGAGGGGGTAGAACCAGAAAGCTCTGGAATAGCTGCTTTAATACAATCGGCATCTACAGATAATCAAATGCCAGAAACACATTATCCACAAGAAAAAGCTAAAGATTATAAAGATGCTTTTACAACACTTGTATTTAAATCACAAACTGGGGATTTAAAAGATAGTGTTCAGTGGGATGATGGTAGTGGTAATGCTGGCACATTAACAATAGGAAATAAGAAAATATCTATTGATGCTGGCGACAGTGGAGAAATGAATTCAGATGGTAGGAAATATAATATATATTATTCAGGTAGTGGATCAACACTTTCAACAGTAGAAAAAAGTGCCTACGCAGCACTTGCTGATGTAAAAAATGGTTTTGCGGTATTAATTGCAGAAGCTAAATATGGTGATCCAGAATCTATATTTAAACTTTTTGTACAACAAACGGATATACCAACAAAAGGCGATGCAACGAAATTTATATCTAATCAATCCATGACATCAGCGTTATTGAAGAAAGGGGCACAGCCTTGGACAACCACAGTAGAATTTCAAAAATTCCCACAGTCCGATTCTTCTTTATATAATAAGTTTTCTTGGGGTAATGGTACCGCAGGTAATACTGCAGGTTATATATCTTTCGGTACTTCTTCTACAGATACCCACCCAGTAGATTCAGGTAATTCAAATACAGATTTTTCAAGTATAGGGGGGGCAAATTTAAGTAGTGGTTTAAGTGATAACACAACGTATTATTGCTTTTTAGATATATCCGATTCATCTTCTGCTTATCCTGTAGGAGTAACTACAGATTATAGAGTCCCATATCAAGATAATAAAATATTAATGGCTACAGTTATTGTCGGTACATCACAGGATAATACAAATACTAAGGGTAACTCTCCAACTATATTACCTTTCAATGGAGTGGTACCAACTATAAGTGCTAACGCAATAGCAGCGAATTCGATTACCGCAGATGTAATACAAGCAAATGCAATTACTGCTGATACAATTACCGCAAACGCAATAACATCTAAACACACAATCACAGGCTCTACGATTAGAACTGCTTCTATAACAAGAAGTGGCTCTGGGGGTGGAGGCAGCGTAAGTTTAAGTGGTGCAGGTGTTTTACTAGATAGCACTGGCATATATGGGGCAAGTGCTGCGGGTACAGGCAATTTACATTTCGAAATGGTTGCTGCTGGTACATTTGCTGGAATGGTTAGGCTTGGCAATGGTCTTATTGTAATAAAAGACAACGGAATTCATATGCTCACAAATACTTTTGATGGTAGTTTAGCCGATGATGCGTCTGGATTAATACGTTGGTATGGTACACATAGCACTAATACATCAAGACAAAATTATGATGCTGAAAGTCCTTCTGTAGTTATAGGACAAGTTGCAGATACAGAGTTTTTGACAACAACAGTAACAGGTATAGATATAAAATTTAAAGCGGGCCCAGATACATTACTTAAACTAGAGGGTTCTGATACTGGGACATATGGGTTGATGGAAACCAATTCCCCACTTAGAGTTGGTTATACTGGTATTGGTTTAGAAGGTACAGTTACTGTTACACAAGATTATGCTTATGGAGCTCAAGTTACGCTTAACAGTAGTCTTGCAATTACAGCATCTACTCCAATGTTTGGCTCCACCGCAATTCAACTTGTTTCTTCATCTGCAAAAAAATATAAAGATAATATTAAAAATATGAAGGTCGCAACAGAAAAACTATATGATTTAAATCCAGTATCATTTGATTGGAGTGAAAAAAGCGATTTTAAAGGAAAAAGTTTTGGTTATATAGCCGAAGAAGTGGAGAAACTTTTTCCTGAATTAGTTAGATATGATCCAGAAAAAAATACACCAGATAGTTTAGACTATCATAAATTATCAGTTTTGTTAGTAGAGGAAATTAAAAATTTACACAATAGAATAAAAGAATTGGAGAAAAAGTAATGGCGATTCAAGTAAGTTATATGGATATACATGGACTCACACATTCAGAAGCATATGCAAAAATTACTCAATGTCCAGTAGGTAGTGAAAGTCCTATATATTTTGTAGTATCTATCTTTGTTAATGAGGCTAGTAAAAATGCTAATAAACAACAATTAACTGATTACCAATATAAATTAAGCATTTCTGATTCTAATACTTATTTAGCTGATTCTGTTTTAAAGGCTGAAAATAAAACCCCAATAAATCAAGCATATACGTATTTAAAAACAGTAGATGATTCTAATGGTTTAGGTATTAATTGGACAACAGGCACAAAAGATGTCTGATGAGAAAAAACCCGAGAAAAATTAAAAGGATCATTCTTTATAGAAGAGAAAACCCTACCCTAACCCTCGCCCAAATTGGTAAAAGATTTAAGTGCTCCAGAGAATACATATATCACGTTCTTAAATCTAATAATGAACCCACTCTCAGAGCTATACCTAAAAAAGTAACACCTTGTATTAATTGCAATACTTTAATAGAAAAAGGTATTAGATTTTGTTCAAATAAATGTAGATTTAATTACTATAATATTAAAGTAACTTGTACATTATGCAGAGTCCCTTTTTACAGAAAACGATATCAAATTATACAAAGATATTACGATCGTAGAGGGTATAAACATATTTATTGTTCCAGGCAATGTTTTTATAGAGGACAAAGAGCTGGGATAAGTTCAAAGAAAAATTTGATTTAATTCTAATATTAGTATAAAATCATTATATAACATAGTTAATATTATGAAACGGAATAGTTTTATGTTTAAATTATTTACTCATAAGGGCTTTTGGGCGTTGTTCGCAACGCTTTCTTTAGCTCATATTATGGAAGATATGGTGTGGGCGGTTTTAGCAAGATATACAACTATTCATATTGGTTTCTTAATAATAGGAATCGTATTGTGGTCTTTCGCCACGACTGTAATTATTAAATATGTAGGTCGAAAAAAACAAAAGGATAGAGATGATAATAAATGATGAGTTGATAAAACAATGGGAACCCAAAATTCAAAGGATGTTAAGTAATACATATATAATTGGAATGGATCGAGAAGATTTAGCCCAAGAACTTAGAATAGCCATTTTAAAAGCAGCGAAATCATTTGATGATAGTAGAGGAATTATATTCCACACCTATTTACACACGACATTACTAAACACAATCAGAACACTTATGTCCAAAGTAGGACGACAACCAGAAATCAGAAGTTTAGACGCAGTTTATGAAAATACAAACATGGCAGATAGTAAAATATTAGAAGCCTTACAAGACCCAGTTAACCATGAGGAGATTATACACGCTATGGATTTACTGACAAATCATAATCTTTCGAAAAATGAGAAAGAGTTTGTGTTTTTAAGGCTTGAAGGTTTAACTATGGAGGAAATTTCTGAAAACTTAGGTGAGTCAGCTTATAAAGTAAGACAAAGCCTAAGAGAGAAGTTTGTTGATTTAGCTAATGAACACCAAATCGATTTCTAAATATACCGCCAAGGACCTTTACGAATTATTTAGTGACTTATATATAGAGAAATACAATAAAGAATATGAATCAGTTTGGTTTATAGGTAATGAAATGAAGGGGCTAAAAGAGGGGATAGATAATTATGGAGCCTCTAGCATGGCTTGTGCGATATTAAATTGTATTAAAGCTAATGATAAAGTAGTAAACATACCATATTTAATTGCTGGATTAAAATATTATTTAGTTGAGTACAATCCTGATATATATTGGGCGGTACATAAATTTGGGGATGAGAAAATAAAGAAATTATGGAGAAAATATTTAGTATTAGATGCTATATGGTTTCCATCAGCAACACAAAAGATAGAATTACAAGACGTAGTAAAGAGATTAAAAAAATATGCCAATGAAAAGATCAAAAAGACAGGGAAGGCTCCTACAAAAAAGAAAAATTGATTCAAATATTGAAGAATCAGATAATTTTTTTAGGATTATGGGGGTTGACAGAAAAGGAAATATAACGATAATTAAAGATTGTAGGGAGTTTGAAGAAGCAAAGAATATAGTGGATTTATTACCACAATCATTAGTTGATTATTATATTCACTACAACGAGTCAAGCAGAGTGTTATATACGAGAATGGCGGAGAACAATGGAGAGTTATGAATACATAGAGTCAGCAATAATCTTTAACTTGAACAGTAAAGAGAACTTGAAGGCTTTTAAGTATAGTGAACGTGATTTTAATATTCACGGACCTGCTTATGCATTTATAAATAACTATTGGGATACTACTGGTAAACTTCCAACACAATCATTATTAACTGAAAACTTCCCTTCCCTAGATATAAGCAGTATTGACGTAGATTTTAATTATGCATTAAAAAACTTTGGTAAGCTTTATCTTACAAAGAAAGCTGTAAATGCGGGACGTAAAGTAAGAAGTGAAATACAAGACGATCCTAAAAAAGCTATTGCTACACTTATAAACGATTTAACTAGTATTCAGACCAATTTTGATGAAGATATTTATGTATATGATAAAGGGACTGATGAAAGATATACGGAATATGAATCAAGAATAAAGATAAAAGAAAACCGTTCTGGCTTAATGGGAGTGCCTACAAGCTTTAAAACCATAAATGCATTTGGTGTTGGATGGATGCCAGGTGAGCTTATAGCGATTTTTGCAAGACCAACTATAGGTAAGACATGGATGTGCGTTCACGCGGCTGCTACGGCCGTTAACAAGGGTTTTAAGACACTTCTAATATCGACAGAGATGCCTGCTAGAGCCATAAATATGCGTTTAGATGTAGTTTTAGCTAATATGATGGGTTATGAGTTCTCTCACACAGATTTGAGGCGAGGGAATAAAATAAACACGGAAAAATATAAAGATTTCTTAAGTCATAATAATAGGGAATCATTACTTGTATGTGATCATATACCAGGACAAGTAGGAATATCTCAAGCATCAATTGCAACTTTAATAAGAAAGTACAATCCAGAATTTGTAGTTATAGATGGTGTATATTTGATATCAGGGAATAATTCTAAAAAAGCAGCATGGGAGCAAAACCATGAATTGTTTTATGGTCTTAAGAATTTAGCTACCAGTATGGACGTTCCCATTTTAGTTACTACACAAGCGACTAGAGATGCCTCTAATATGTTTACACCACCTAGAGCAGATCAGGTAGCATTTGGAGATGCTTTAATTAGAGCCGCAGATGCTGCATTAGCAATGTGTGCTATTGAAAATGATGATAATAAAAGAATGGTTCAGTTTCAAAAGTATAGGGACGGAGCTATTCCAAAACTGACAACTGTCTTAGATTGGGATGTTGATATAGGTAATATCAATGAGTTGGAAAATTATAACGTAGACGATTTTTAGAAAGGAGAGTTTACTATGGGATTACTTGATTGGCTTGGAAGCGACGATGATGTGGTTGTTAAGCATTTAAAGTCTAAAGCTGATTCTAGGGAAGAAATAGCTGTAACTGTGGGCATGATTAAAAAAGGTATTGCCCCTGATTCAGATGGCTACCCAAACGAAATTGCTTTGTTCTTACGAAAACCGAAAAAGGATAGATAAATGGATTGGTACTCCCTTTTAATCCGTTATGGTGTGGATGTACCAAATACAGAAGATGAATTCAGTATTCATTGCCCATTTCATGACGATAGAAGGGCATCATGTGCTGTTAATGTAGAAAAAGGTGTTTGGAATTGTTTTGCTGGGTGTGGGCAAGGCGGTCTTAATTCATTTATCTGGAGAATATCTGGAAAACCTTGGAATGAAATTCAAGTAGAAATTCAGGAAACTGATCTTGATTTTTCAATAGGAGAGTTTGATTTAGGAATTAAAACACCTGATGAAGAAGATACTTTCCAACCTACTTATGAGGGATTAGTAGATATTAATGATAATCATTGGATATATCAAAGAGGTTTCACGAAAGAGATATTAAAAACATGGGGTTGTAAGCAAAACGCATATGGAGATTTTGTTTTACCAGTTGAGAATGAGGAGTCTGAAACATTGGGGTGGATAACTAGAAGATTGGAGCTTACACCTAAATACTTATTCAGCAAAGGATTTAGAAAATCCAAAGCATTATTTGGTTTAAATCATTTAATGGATAAAGATGTGATATTTATATGTGAGGGTGCTTTAGATGCAATATGGTTACATCAAAATGGTTATAATGGATTAGGAATATTAGGAGCTACAATATCAAAAAATCAAATCGAATTATTAAAAAAGTTAAAACCGCAGGAGGTGGTATTATGCCTTGACAATGATGAAGCAGGAAAAAAGGGAACTGAAAAAGCTACGTTTGACCTAGAAGATTGGTTTATGATAAGTTTTATACAGTTTCCAAAAAGATACAAAGATTTCCAAGATATACGTAATAGAATAGAAATAGATAAAATTATAGAAAATAGAAATATATTTTAAAGGAGAAAAAATGAGTGGATTAAAATTAATTTCAACAGCGACTACAGAGTCATATTCAGAGAGAACAGAGAATAAAGAGTTATACCTAAAAGATGGGGATCAAATTTTCCTAACTTCCCTTCCTACTGGTGATCCTGAAGATACAAAACATCCATATTTCAATTTATTTGATTATTATTGGATATACACTTATCCAAATCAGGGTGGTAGAGGATTTATTAACCAGCTTGCGGGATGGGAACGTGTAGCAGATGATGATAGGTTAGATTTAAGTGGTGTACCAGAGGAGATCAATGGTAACGAAATTAAACCTAAACATAAATTTGCATTTTGGGGATATGTACATCACATAATACATGCAGAAAAATTACAAGATTCTTGGGAGCCGACTGAAGGTCCTGGCGGTAGAAAGGCATTTAAGGAAACTTTAAACGATTTTAGGATAGTTAGTTTAGGTTTCGGGCATATGGGAGTTACAGTTAGACAGCTAGAGGAAGTGTATGAAGAATGGGGTACACTCGATAAGGGGGTCATGAGGATTAAGCGAACAGGGAAAGGTATGTATGACACCAGTTATACAATAAGTCAAACAGTAAAAAACTTCGAGGTTCCTAAAGCAAAATTAGCTGAAGCTAATAAATTACCTAGCATTAGGGATTATTTTTATGATAGATATGGGCAAGCGTTTGTTCCAAAGACTACAGAAAATAATTCATCATCTGATAATGGGGATTTATTTTAGTTTAGTGAAGTAAATATATGGGGGCTAAACACCCCCATATATTAAGTAAATGGATTTAGAAATGATGACAATAGTTAATAATTTAACTTTTAAACAAGATTTAGAAAAATTAAAAGCACTTGGTCCTAAGTTATGTATAGATGTTGAAACGAATGGATTAGATTCTTACAACGGAAATCAAATCTGTGGTGTTGGGGTGGGGCAACCTGACCATACTGGTTTGATGCAATATTATCCATTCAGGCATCATCAAGGACAAAACTTAAACCCTAATTGCCTTAGAGAATTGATTCAATATTTAAATACTGTTGATACATTTATAGGGTATAACATTAAATTTGATTTACATTTTTTAGAACAAGAGGGTTTAAGAGTTGCTGATAAAAAATTAATTGATGTAATAGTTATGGTTCGTCTAATAGAACATAGTGATACCAAGGAATTAAGTTTATCTGCTACTGGAAAGCGTCATTATGGCGAAGAAGCTATTAAGTATGATATAGATACAAAGAAGCAACTTAGATCAAATAAATGGAATAAGGACTTCTCAATGGCTCCTGCTGACTTTTTGGGTGAATACTGTAAAGAAGATGTAAGATTGACCTCTAGGATATATCAAAAAGCCTTAAAACAAATAGAATCAACCCAGCAACAGAAAGTATTTGATCTTGAATGTGAATTAACCCAAGTTTTATTCCAAATGGAAAAAAGAGGTATCTCTGTAGATAATCAATATGCTTTAAAAGTAAGGGATTTATTATTAAAAAGGTTAGAAGATGTTCAAGAAGAAATATACAGTCTTGCTGGTTCTGAATTTAATATCTCTAGTCCCGCACAAATAGGAGAAATATTTAAAAATCTAAATATAGAATCACCCATGCAAACGGAAAAAGGTTCGCCTTCTTGGAATGAGGTTGCATTAGCAAGTATTAACCATAGATTAGCAGGACTTATTAGACAGTACAGAGCTTTAGAAAAGCTAAAGTCTACTTATATAGAGCCATATATAGATACAACCATTATGAGAACCTCATTTTGTAATTGGGGCACATCAACAGGTAGATTATCTTCTAGAGAACCAAACTTACAAAACATTCCACGGAACTATTTTAAACTGGCTACAGAAAAATTAAACGATGAAGATAGGGATGGAATAAGGAATAAAATAGTAGCAATGGTATCTGCAAGAGGTAAGTCCCTACCCAGTGACTTATCTGATGACGTTTTAGAAACATGGGCATTTGTTGGGGATGAATCATTTAATCCAGATGATGCTAAACAAATAGCAATAAGACGTCTTTTTATTCCTAGAGATAATTATTCATTAGTTTCATTTGATTATAGTCAAATGGAAGTTAGGGTTTTTATGTCTTACTTTCGGAATGAAGTTATAGATGAACTACTAAATAAAGACGATGTAGATTTTCATGGGGAAGCAGCTAAGATTGCTTTTGGTGTTACAGAAGAAGATAGTGAATTTAAATTTTACAGGCAACTAGCTAAAGGGATAACATTCGCTACAATTTATGGGAGTGGTAATAAAGCATTAGCACAGCAATTAAATACCACACCTCAAGAAGCTGGAAAATATAAGGAAAGATATTTTAAAGGCATGGTTGGCTCTAAGAATTTCTTTGACAGAGTTGTAAACAAGGTTACACAAACTGGTAATATTCACAATAAGTATGGTAGGAAATATAGAATTAATTCACGATTTGCTTATAAGGGAGTTAACTACCTGGTACAAGGTACTAGTGCTGATATCCTAAGTGAAAGAATGATAGAGATATCTAAATTCCTTGAGGATAAAGAATCAAATATTTTACTTCAAGTACATGATGAAATTATTGTAGAAATACATGATTCCGAATTAGAGACTATACCATTTAAAATTAAAGATTTACTAGAACAGAATAGTTTAAACATACCATTGAAGGTTGATATGGAGATATGTACCCCATCGTGGGCTACAAAAAAAGATTTTAAAGAACCTTCTTTAGATGATTATATTGATTGGAGTGTATATGACGAACGATAAATTATCACAATCGCAAATAATATTAAAAGTATTAGAAAGTTCTAGTGAACCAGTACCATCTCATGCAATACAAAAGACTCAAACGCCTTGGGGTTGGCTAGGTACATCAGCAGATCGAGAGGCAAGAAGATTAGCGGAAGAAGGGAAAATATCTAGAGAGAGGGTAGGAAAATATACTTATTACTCTAAACATAAATATGACAATTCAATTGATTGGGGGATATATGGCAACTAAATCATATGAAGAATCTTGCAGGGAAGCCGCATTAGAAATAGCACAGGTTGTAATAAACAAACAACATGATTATGGACATGACAATATATTAGCTTTTAGAGAAAAAGGGTTAGTTGTTAGATTGTGGGATAAGGTAGCAAGGTTAAAAAACCTGATGTGGAAAAACGATTATGAACCAAAGAACGAATCAGTAGTAGATACATTTATAGATATTGGAGGTTATAGTATAATTGCATTAATGTTACATAAAGATACTTTTAAAAACGAATTAGGAAGGAATAAGAAAAATGGCAAAGATAGAGATTAAATTAGGATATACAAAAAAGGTAGGGGATTTTGATTTTTTGAGGGCTGATGTTGGTATAAGTGAGATCGATACAGAAATACCTTTAGAAACTCAATTAGCTCCAGCAAGAGAATATTTAGATGGGCTTTGGGAATTAGCCAAAGATGATATAAATAATCAATATAAGGAACAGCAAGAGGGCATTGGTAAATGAACTCCGCTGAAGAAGAATTATTAAAAAAACATCCAAATATAAGTTTTGGGGACACCTCGGCTTTTGAGTTTGAACGTATACCAACAGATATACCCAATTTTGACGTTTTAATAGGTGGAGGAATAGCTACCAAACATTTTACTATGCTGGCGGGTCCAAGTAACGCTGGTAAATCTTATTTAGCTTTACAGATAGTTAAGGCTTTTCAGAAACGAGATATACCATGCTTATGGATAGATGCAGAGGGTAGTCTCGATTTAGAATGGAGTAAAAAGTGTGGAGTTGACGTTGAGAAGCTTGGTAAAGTAAGACCTACCACAGGTGAGGAAGCTTTTAATATGGCTAGGACAGGTTTGAGTCTTGGATATCTTGTGGTAATAGATTCATTCGCTGGTTTAATACCCACAGCTAACTTGGAAGAGGATTTCTCATATAACCCCATTGCTTGGCAAGCTAGATTTTTAAATATGGGAATTCCTAAATTATTTTATGAATTTGAAAAGAATGGTGGGACTTTAGTTGCTATAAATCAATTACGTTCATCTATGTCTAAATATAAGTCCGATACAATGCCAGGTGGGGAGGGTCAAGTATTTTTAGCTCATTTAATACTAGGTGTAAGAAGAGGTGGTTGGCTTACAGATAAAAATAAAAAAAGAATTGGATACGAGATAGAGGTAACTGTAAATAAAACTAAAATTGGTGGGGAAAATCAAGGTCAAACAACAATACCTTTTGATATGAAAGATGGTATAGATTATATTAGTGTTGATATAAGAGAAGCCCAAAACGTAGATTTAATTTTCAATAAAGGGTCATGGTGGTATCACACAAAAAAAGATGGCACTGAACTTAAAGTACAAGGTGTAGATAAATTAAAACAATTTTTTATAGATAATCCAGATGAATATGTTGATTTTCAGACGAGATTGCAATTATAAGGAATGGCTTAGAAATTGAGGCGTACAGAAGATACCAAACAAGAAAGAATAATTGCTGATTGCTTAATGGATTTAGGTATTAGATATGCCGATCAATATGAATTTGATCCTTATAGAGTTGATTTCTATATAAGAGATTTAAAGATGGTGATAGAAGCAGATGGTATATACGGGCATTTTAGGAAAAGAGATAGAAAAAGAGATGCTGATTTATTAGAGTATGACGAAGTGGAGCATATAGTACATATTAAAGAAACCACAAAAACTAAAATAAAGGAAGCAATATGGCAGGCATTAAGAAAACTGGACGAGGAAGATTAGTAAAGCAAGACATCTGGTTAAATGAACTAATAGACGATTATTTGTATGGAACAATGACGCCACCTCGTAGTGGCGTTTTTCATCCTTCCACACTAAGTAATACTTGTGATAGAGCTGTCTGGTTAACATTCCATGGTAAAATGCCTACCACGCCCTTAGAACCCACCTTAAATAGAATATTTCAAAATGGAAATTACTTAGAAAATCGTGTTGAATCATGGTTCCAGAATTTAGGGATTATACTAGCCAGAGAAATGCCTGTTAAACTTGATAACCCAGCTATGTCAGGACGTATTGATTTTATTATCAAACATGAAGAGTTTGGAAGAATACCTGTTGAGTTAAAAAGCATTAACACATCAGGATTTGGTAAATTAAAGGGTCCTAAAGAGGATCATCAACTACAACTTCAAATGTATTTAAATATGGCTAATCCAAAATTTGATATTGGAACTGTTTTATACGAAAATAAGAATGATCAAAAAATTAAATCATTTTTAGTTGAACGAGATGATAAGCAATGGGATAATATATTAACCAGATGTTTTACTATACAAGAAATGAAAGAAGCACCAATAAAATGTACTGGAGCTCCATGGTGTGCTTGTAAAAATGTAATAATAGAAGGAGAAAGTTATGAATTCTGAAAAATGGAATCCTCATAAAGCAATAGAATTAGCAGATCAAAATTTAAAATTGTTTGGTCCTCCTGAGTTTAAAGCTACATTAGATGAAAGTGTAACCGAAGATTTACCATATGATGAAATAAGAAGTTTTGATAATGGTCAATTAGAGGCATTATTTGTAATTTATGGGGGCTATAAGGCTTATTTAGAAACTAAACTTAGTGATGATGAGGCTTTATTAGGTGCTTTAGAGTCTACTCATACCGAAGCGTGTAATATAGCTATACATAAAATTGCTCGAGAATATGATAATAAAGGTAAAAAAAAGCCGACAAAAGAAGAATTAAGAGGGGAAATGTATTTAACGTATCCTGAATTAAGAAATAAACAACAAGAAATAATAACTATACGAATACGAGTAAAAAAGATATCTGGTAGGCTGGCTACTTATTCCTCAAACTACAATACACTTTCTAGGGTAATAACATTGAGAAATTCAGGAAGTTACTCATGAATTATTTAGGTTTAGATTGTTCTAGCCTTGCTGTCCATGGTGTGATAATAGATGATGATGAAAAAATTATTTCAATGCATAAATGGGGAAGTAAGAATAAAGATTTTACTCAAAGATTCCCAGAAATAACATTAGATTTTTTCGATGAACTTAGTAGAATAAATAATATAGATAAATCTTCTATTGAAGCAGCGATTTTTATTCAAAATCCAAAGACGACTATCGCAATCGCCCATGTAGTTGGTGCTGTATGGTTATCTTTATTATGGAAGGGTATCGAAACAAATAGAATAGAAAATACTAAGTGGAAGAAAATAATTTTAAATAAAGGCAACGCATCAAAAGACGACATAAAACAATTTTCAATAGATAAATGGGGAAATATATTCCCTGAACAAGATTATGCTGATGCAGCTTGCATCGCATTATATAGCAAAAGGAGAGAAACATAATGGCTTTAGGTGAAGGCGGTTTAAAAAGGGTAAGACCAGAAATTCAGATTCACTTTAATAGTGATAAAGAAGAAGTAAAGAGGGAATATAAGGATAAATTTACCAAAGAACTCCCAACTTTCGAGGATGTAAAGAAGAAGTATGGGGCTGTTGTTTGGTGTAAATATATAGATTGTAAATATAATCAGGAGATAAAGGGATTGCAGAGAACATCTGGTACATTATTAAAGAGTAGAACATGGAAGCCTATTGTAGAACAAGAAGCAATTTGGCCCGCAATTTGTACAAGAGATGAAATTGCAATTAAGTTTGATGAAACTTATATAGGATCAGGTAAATTTAAAATAAAAGTCCCTAGTTGTTTTACAGCTAGCACGAAGAAAACTGGTCATATTGATTTTTCACAATTCTTACAAGGTGATGGCACACCACTTGGAGGGAATATAGATTCTCAACACGTATCTGATGCAGGATATGGTGTTCATGATTCAGGTTCAATATACGAGGGTTAATTAATGCCAAAAAAGTTTCCTGAATCAGTAAAATTAGAGGCTATGCGGTTATTTGTAGCTGGCGATAAAACAGCTAAAGAAATAGCAGAGGAAATATCTACACCTGAAACAGAAGTAAAGCCTGTGACTATATATGCATGGGCCAAGCAGTTTGACTGGGAAAGCCAGAGAAATGTTGCTAGGACAGAGAACCAAGAAAAACTAGTAGAAACAGAAGGACAACGCTTTACAAGGCTTCAAAAGGAGCAATTAGAAAGCTACACATCACTAGCTAGTAAAGCATATAAAGAATTAGATGGATTACATTTCGATAGGGCTTTTGATGCTGTGAAAGCAGTGGATATAGGAATCAAGGGTCAAAGAGATGTGATGTCTGGATTGATTAATTTACAGTTCGTTCAAGAGGTTCTAGGTATCTTAGTTGAAGAGATTCAAGATCAAGATACATTAAATAAAATAGCTTTAAAATTAAAGGCATTGGTACAAACAGAAGGGGAAACTAAATAACGTGGCTGAAGAAGTAATAACAGTTGAAGGTGCTTTTAATTTATTATCAAATGGACTAAAAAATCAAGATAAATACAGAGTAGGATCATTTAGAGAATTCCTAGAAGATATTTGGAGTCAAGGTTTTGACAATCCAGAATACTTTAAAGCTTATCACGCTAGTTTATTAGCAGAAGATATTGAGGAATGTATTGAAACAGGCCTGAATTATGTTGCTGTTTTACCACGATTCCATTTTAAATCTACAATATTAGGTCATGCATTTAGCGTTTGGAGATTATTAAAAGCTCCCAGAGATTGTGCTATTCTTTATCTTAGTTATAGTGATGGTATGGCAAAATACCATATATCTGAAATTAATAAAGAGATAGGTAGAAACCCTGTTTTAAGTGAGCTACTAGTTAATAGAAATCCTAAAGCTGATTTTTCGGCTAGGTATTATCTTAACAACAAACCAATGGATATTATGCATGGTGGATTGTTTTCTTTCAAAAGAGGTATGCACGTCAATGGAGCTTTAATTGCTGATGACGTATTACGTGACCCAGAGAACCCGTTAAATATTGGACAGGTTACAAAGGTGGAAGACCACTTTATGACGGAATCATTATTCATTCCACTTAAAGGAACCCCTACTATCGTACTTGGAACTCCTATGATGCCTGGTGACTTACTTGCAAAACTACAAGAGGATGATAGATTTAAAGCAAGAGTTTTGCCTGCTTTAGACCCTGTTCCAGGTAGAAGGGTTTTAATGCCTGAATTATATAGTGAGGAATGGTTATTACAACAACAAAGAGCAAGACCTAAGTCATTTGCTTCTGAGTTTATGTTAATTCCTCATTTTGCAACTGAAGCATATTTTAACGCTGAAGATATATCTAAATGTGAAGATGAAAAATTAAGATCAGCACCAGCTACTAAACCATTTCCAATAGAACCAGGAGATCAGATATTTGGTGGCTTTGATGTTGGTAAAAAACGACACCCTTCTCATCTAGTATTATTTAGAAAACGTGGCGAAAAGATAGAACAGATACACCAGTCATTTTTAGAGGGTTGGAGTTATTCTGATCAAATAGAATATTTAAATGAGATTGCAGATAATTTTAATTTAACTACAGGATATGTAGATAATACTAGAGGTGAGTTGGAAGATAGAGGATTAGACACTAGGTGGCTTGCAAAAATATTCAGTAAAAAATCAAAGAACACTATGGCCGCTATATTTGAAAAGTTTATACATAGTGGGCAATTAGGTTTAATAAAAGACGAAAGACAGAAACACCAAATTTTATCAGTTAGCAATGAGTTAAAAGCTCCTGACACTCCTATGGGTCATGGAGATGCTTTTTTCTCAATAGCAATGGCATTAGAAGCGGCACATGAAACCGCATATAAGTTTGTAGGATTGGGGTCAGTATCAGACTGGATAGACGCAGTTTCTCCAGATGAAACACCAGCTGGCAGACAGGAAAAGTTAGAAGGTACAGGTTTTAAAAACCTTAATAAATCAACCCCTTCAGAACATTTACAGATGGAACCAGTAAATGCGAAACAAATAATGACTTCTGCACCTAATCCAAAATGCGAAGAAATAGTTTGTAGCCCCAGCTTTTGGGTGGAGGAGCGAGGGTTGTGTTTATTCTGTGGAATAAGAAAATAATAAAATATTGAATCCAAACGGAGGTTAAAGGATGACAAGCGTGGCTACAACTACAAATTTACAACTGTCTGAACAGGCAGAAACGATACTTAAACATAGGTATTTTTTAAAGAATACTAATGGAGATTCAGTAGAAACTAGTTCTACGCTTTTTAGAAGGGTTGCAAGAGCAATTGCGGGGGTTGAATTAGACTTTCTTACGTTACCAGTTGAAATTAAAATATTAGAGAATGATTTTTATGAAATGATGAGTAGTCTTGAATTTATACCCAATTCCCCTACCCTTATGAACGCTGGTACTGAACAAGGAACGTTATCAGCTTGTTTTGTATTACCTTTAGAAGATTCAATGGAGGGGATAATGAAAGCCTCCACAGATGCGGCAATGGTACAGAAGTTTGGTGGTGGTACTGGTTTCTCCTTATCTAAGATACGTGCTAAAGGCACAAAGATAAAATCAACACATGGCATTGCTTGTGGGCCAATAGAAGTCTTAAAAACGCTTTCTAGGGTGTCCTCAATGATTACACAAGGTGGTAAGAGAGATGGTGCTAATATGGCAGTAATGTCTATTTACCATCCTGACATATTAGAATTTATTAGTTGTAAATCTACAGAAGGCGATATACATAATTTTAATATTAGTGTTGGTGTCGATAGTGATTGGATGAAAGCTGTTAAAAGCAATGCTAATTACAATTTAATCAACCCACATGATAACACCATAGCAGGTCAATTAAATGCTAGAGATGTATTTAACACAATCGTAGAGGGTGCTTGGAAAAATGGTGAACCAGGAATGATATTCCTTGATCAAGTTAATACGGACAATCATGTTTCAGAACAATATGGAGATATGATTGCTACTAATCCATGTGGTGAACAACCATTATTAGGAAATGAATCTTGTAATTTAGGTTCTATTAATTTAGCAAAGTTTTATAGAAATAAAGATATTCAATTTGCAGAAGAACCTTGGAAGGCACAAATAGATTGGGAAAGATTAGAAAAAGTAACTCGTCTGTCTACTAGATTTTTAGATAATGTAATTGACGCTAATAAATATGCAACACCAGAGATTGAGAAAATGACTAAGGCTACCCGTAAGATTGGTCTTGGCGTTATGGGATTCGCTGATTTATTAATTCAATTAAGAATAGCTTATAACACAGAAGATGCGAGAACAATTGGGGAAGAAGTTATTTCAAGAATTAAAGAATGGTCTGATGACGAATCATTAGAACTAGCTATACAAAGAGGAACTTTTCCTGCTTGGGAAAAAAGTACATTTAATAAAGAGCTAGAACAATATAGGAATCATTGTAGATTAACTGTAGCTCCTACTGGTACTATCTCAATGCTAGCTGATACTTCTAGCGGTATAGAACCAACATTTGCATTAGCTTGGAAGAAGCAGAATATATTAGAGGGTAAGTCTTTTAATTATGTTAATAGTTATTTTGAGAATGACGCAAAAGAGTATGGTTTTTATTCAGAGGGTCTTATGGATTATTTAGCCTCTGGTGGTTCATTACAGAATTCACCTTATGAGTTACCCGACTGGGTTAAAAGGCTTTATGTAACAGCACCTGAAATATCCCCAGAAGACCATGTATTAATGCAAGCATCATTCCAAAAGCACGTAGATAGCGGTATATCAAAGACTATTAACTTTGCTAATGAAGCTACTATTCAAGATGTAGAGGACGCTTATTTATTAGCGTGGGAAACTAAATGTAAAGGCATTACAGTTTACAGGGCTGGTAGTCGTGAAAAAGAAGTACTAGTAAAAGGTACAGAAGAGGGTCATCAAATGCAATTAGCTGACAAAGCAATGGCGGGCATAGATGAAACTGAAGATATTGTTTATTTACAAACTAATTCAGAAAATTGTTGCAATAATCCATACATAGTTATGGAGTCAGGATGTGAGTCCTGTAAGTCATGTGGTTGGTCTGCTTGTACAATTTCATAAAAAAGTATGTTTTAGTTAGTATAATGTTATAAGGAAAGCGTAAGTTTAAAGAATAGGAGAGTTTTTTATGGCTATAGGTAATATGTTAGCAGCAAATGAGGCACGATATGTAGCTGTGCAAGATGAAACTCAGGTTTGGCGAATATTGGATACATGGCATGATGATATAAAAACCATGGACCCAGATTCAGATATACCTGACGAAAGTCCAGCAGTGAGTGTTTTAACAGATGGACAAGTGGTAGCACTTATAAAAGAAGCTGGAAGGCTTGGTATTTTACAAAATGCTACATTTGGTACAGGGGAAGCCGCTTTAGAGGCTACTATACTAGATAAAGATCAGGAAATTTTAGATTTAAAAGAGGAACTTGTAAAATTACAAGAGGATAATTCTAAAATAATAAATGAAACTACACATTCTGAATCATATGTTTTAAAAGAAAAAGCAATGACATCTGAATCAGAATTAAAACAAAAAGCAATGGAGAATATCTTGAAGCTAGTTAGCATACAGGATTTATCTAATTTAGGTAAGGAATAAACTAAATGAAGTTATCTGAATATATGCCAGAAGTTCCTGCATTAGCTCAACAGATGTCTGACCTCAATAAACAAATTGGTATGTTAGGTATGATGAAGGGCTCAGGTGAAACAGCAAACGCACCCACTATTGGAGTAGATCACATTGTCAATACTTGGGTACGCCATCAGATGGCATATCGTCAACAATTGATCCAAGACCTTCAAACTGTAGCAATGTCAGTAGAAGAAATAAGAGGTCCTTTATCTCACATTACTGGAGAGGTATTCAGAAGAGGATTAGAAATTGCCCCTAAAGTAGAAAATCCTGATAAAGAACAACGCAAAAGGCTTGAAAAATGGCTTAGTGATTGTAATGTATTTGATCAGAGTATGGAAGAAGTACTCAGGCAATTTCATTTTGATGTAAATAGTTTGGATGATGGATTCCTATATCTAGCTAAAGAATATAAGGATTTAGGTAATGGTAAGGTTTCTTCAAGGTTACAAGAAATAAGAAGATTAAACCCAGCACTAGTCGAATTTGACTTAGATACGGCTGGTTTACCTAAAAACTCTCACTTTATTTGCCCTATTCACAGAGAGCAGGTAGAGGATATACCAGGGACTTGCGAAAAGGATGATTGTGACCTTAAATTGATACCTGCTATGTATAAATACTATCATCGCAATCAACATATATATTTAACAGATGCAGAGGTTATACATTTAAGCAAATTTAGTCCTACAGAAACATATGGTTGGAGCCCGATACTAACTATATTTGAAAAGGCTCTAACACTTACAGGTATGGATAAAAACTTATATAGGTATTTCTTTGAAAGAAAAACTCCTGCAAGTATGTTAATGGTAACTACTGATGACCCTGAGTCATTACGTAGAGAAAGAGAACATATCGCAGCTCAAACACGATTAGACCCTAACTATATACCAATGGTAGCTGTATCTGCTAGAAACCAAAGAGGTAGAGTTGATATGGTTAGGTTATTCCACACACTACAAGAGATGGACTACCTACCAGTTAAAGATGAAATTCGAGAAAGGGTTGCAGCTATGTGGGGCGTTACCCCCGCCTGGCAGGGAAGTCCAGATGCTTTTGGAGGTTTATCTAGTCAGACACAGCAATTAGTTGTTATGAGTCGTGTGGTAGAAGGCGACCAAAGATTATTTACTGAGAAAGTATTTCCACAACTATTAAAGGCATTTAATGTTACTGATTATGAAATAGTATTACCACAACCAGAGGAAAAAGCTGAAAATACACGTCTATCATTTGCACAGCAGAAAATACAGATAGTTAATCAATTTGCTCAACTTGGTTTTGACGTTAAACTAAAAGAACAAGATGTGCCAATTTGGGACGCTGACTTTATTGTTAGCGGTGAACCTGTAGAAAAAGCTAAAATGGATGCTGAACAGCAAGCATTAGGTTTGGAGCAAACTAAACAGCAAATGCAAATGCAAGAAGAACAACAACAAGAGCAAGATTTTGAAGAAATGTTGGAGGATGAAGAACTTCAATTATCTATTCCAAAACATAAAAGGAAGTTTAAAGGTAGAACTGGTGGGGTAACACCTAACTGGGCTGATAAACATCCTGACGAGGAACGAGATATAGATGAATATGCAGAAGCTAGAGCTAATAAAAACGAATTAACATTATCTAAATCTTGGATTGAATCATTAAATGAAAAAGGATTTAGTAGTCCAGTAATAAAAGAAGTTAGTGAAGATTTATCTAAAATGTGGTTTGTACAAAACAATACAGATTATGTAGCAGAATTGTCTCCATCTGGAGTAACACATATAGAGAAAGCTAAATTTACTAATAGAATTACCAAAAGAAAAACTATAACTAAGAAAGAAGATAAATCCACAGTTTCAGACGAAACAGAAAACTAGGAATTATTATGACTGATATTAAAAAAGAAAATGGTGATGGCGGAGGTTTTGGAGATGGTGGAGGAACTGTTTTTACATCAACCGACGCTGGGATATTTACTCCAACACATGGCGGGGGTAAAAAGAAAAAGAAAAAAGACAAAACCAGCGGTATACATAGACTTGCAGATTTTATAAATGATAATACCCCAGAAATTAAATCTAAAAAAGTAGAAAAATCACAAGAAGATAAAAGCTTTGTTTTAAATTTAATAAAATGGGTTAGGGAAGAATTTAAAAAAGAATCCCCTACTGCCTTCAGACAACAATCTAGCGGAACAGATATGAATGACCAGGTTCCTAGGATAAATTGGAAAAAGAAGGACTTAAACCCCCTAGACGAAATAGATAGTGAACCCTCAGAATTTGATGCAGAGCCTAGCGAAACATCTGATCAAGAACAAGAGGATGAACAAAAAAGAATTAAGGCTTTAGATGAAGAAGATAAGACGGATTCAGGTGCTAGTGATATTAGTACCCCAACTGGTCTAGCTTCTACAACAGCTCCAGCAGGGTTAAATGTTCAATTAGCAATGCCTTCTGGTGGTGTAGATACTGATTCATTACAAAGAGGAGCGGATTTAGACCAAGAACAAGGTCAACTTTCAAATGGCGAGGTGGTGGAAGAAGTGGTAGAGGACCCAATTATTGAAGAAGATAAAACAGAAGAATAGGTAAGAATTACTTTTATATATGTATAGCAAGTTGTGCCCTAAATGCAAAGGTGGAATGTACATAGACGAGGATCAGGCACTTCATTGTATAGTATGCGGAAAAGTAATTCACTTAAAGATAAGGAGGAATTATGATTCCAGAAGAGGTTCGCTTAGAGATAACAAGAAAAAGGGCAGAGGGGTGGACGTGGGATTCGATAGCGGAGTCGATAGAGGCCCAGTTCGCCATCAAAGTCCATCGAACAACGATCCAAAGATGGCACGATCGTCAACTAGGGGACTTGGAAACAATAGACGAGTCAGTTCCCTTACTTCCAAACGATAAAATAAGATTAGATAAAAAAGTAGCTCATGCGGTTAGTGAAGCTAATCTATACCGAAAACTATATCGTCAACTTCTTAAAGACAATGTTAAAAAAGAAGTTATTATAGATACTATCCATAATCTTACTTCAGTATTTAAACCTGTAGCTCTTCAAAATTATAAATCCCCTAAGGGTAAGTTTACTGGTAATCATCCTCAAACTGTAGTAGCACCTCTAACGGATACTCATATAGGGGAATCAGTTAATGCTGAACAGATGATAGGTTTAAACACATATGACTTTTCAGTATTTAATCAAAGACTATATGGCTGGGCTTATCAATTATTAAATCTGGTTAACTATAGACGTAACATTGCAAAGATAGACGACTTAATAGTTCCAATGTTAGGTGATATGATTAGTGGTGATATCCATGAGGAGTTAGCTAGATCAAATATTGCCAACTGCATGGAACAAATGATAAGAGGAGCTAACTTATTAGCACAAGCTCTGATGTTTCTAGCACCACACTTTAAAAAGATTCATGTACCTTGCGTCGTAGGTAATCATGGTCGTATGACTCGTAAACCCCCAATGAAGGACAAATATATGGATTGGGATTTTATGATGTACCAATGGATAGCTACCTTCTGTAAAGGTCAAAAGAACATTACATTTGATATACCAAAGAGTTTTATAAATACATTTGAAGTATATAAGAACACAGTATTAATAATGCATGGAGATAGTATTTCGGGTGCTGGTAGTAGCCAGTCTATTGCAAAAGCACTTACATCTTTACGAGGTGTATTGCAATATCAAAATAATGTGAACTTAGAAACTGATGGTAATAATAAAGTAATTCAATTTGACAGTGCCATAATTGGTCACTTCCACAGAATTGACGAAATTGATATAGGAACTGGTGAATTACATATTGCTGGCTGTCTAAAAGGTCCTGATGAATTTGCGTTGCAAAGACTTCACGCAGCTACAAAACCTAAACAGATTGTTTTATATTACCATCCTAAATATGGTTATGTAGGCAAGGAAATAATTTATTTAAATAGATTCGATAATTCACAAAATACCTTTTTAGATAATGTACCATCTAATTGGTCCTCATTAATTAAATGAAAACTTTGTATATCAAAGTATAATAAATTAATGAGGTTAGATGTATGCCAAGACTAAGTGAACAACAAAGAGAATGGTTTTATAATGTGGCATTACCTGGTATGTATTTAAAGCTAGGTGAGGAAACTTTAAAATTAGCTAAATCTATGGCTCCAGTAAATACTGGAATGTTAAAAGATTCAGGTAAAGTTATTGCTAACCAAAAAGGTTTTAAAATTCATTTTACTGTTCCTTATGCATATCAAGTACATGAAGGCAAAAGACAGTATTTAAGTTCACGATATGTTATGAATTCGCCAGCCCATCTTAGAAGCACACCTAAAGGTCTGGTTAAAGTAAAAGCTCATACAAAAACATTTAAGCCTGGTTTTAAGCCAATTAAATCTAAATCTGGCGAATGGTACACCAAAGACATGACAGATATACCACCAGCACAACCTTTTTTACAAACGGCGTGGGAAAAAGTATATAAAAAACAACCTAGAGATATTAAAAAACTATTACCTAAAAGAATATCTATAACCGAGATTAAATAATAGGAGTAGTTTGGAGGATGAATAATGGTAGATGTGAGTAAAGTTACAGCAACACAAGAATATATTATAGCCAAACATTCAAGGATGGTTGGTAGAATACTTGACTTAGTAGAAGCTTCTATGCCTGAAGGCAATCAATGCGAGAAATTAAAGAAGTTAATTCAAGTTCCTTTATATGATTTTAGAAATGAAATGTTATATTTAGACTCTAATGGAATACCAGATACCCTAGATAATACATAATCATATTATAATTCTTTAGAATTTTTCGCCTATCTTAGTATAATTAAACAAGGCGTCACTTTGTGACGTTATATTTAATTCTATTTTGTAGGTCGGATGGCTAAGACCAACCTCTAGAATGGATAAAAAATTATAAGTTTATCTTTTAGGAGGTATGGTTTTATGGCTGATGGAAACATCGAAAAACAGTTAGAGGGAAATTCCCTAGCTTTGGCAGCCGTGGCAGAAGTTTTGCAAAAAATGGACTCACGACTAGCTAAAGAAGAAGCTGATAAAGCTAAAAAAGAGGAAGCTGAAGCTAATGCTTTAGCAAAGTCTGAATTAGTTAAATCAATTGCTAGAGAAGTTCTTTCCGTTATGAAGAATGAGGTTGGAATGGATGTAAGTGGTGATGACAGACCTGCACAAGGTGGAGGCAGTGCATCTGATGCTGATGACAGTTCAGAGGATGCCGATCTTACTACGGATATAGCAGAGCAGCAAAATACAATTCAGGCAGCAAGCTTGAAAAAAGAAGAAGAGGAAGAAGAGGAAGAGGAAATAGAAGCTGGGGGCATGGCTTATAAGGATGAAGAAGACGATGACGAAGCAATCGACATCCCAGAGGATGGAGAGGATATGGAGAAGGACGAAAACGGGGACGATGATGAAGACGAAGAGATAGAGAACATGAAGAAGCAAATCGCTAGGCTTACAAAGCAACTTGCTAAAAAAGAAGTTTCAATTGAGAAACAAATTAAAGCAGGTACTGAAGAAAGCTTACGCAAGATGGGCTTCCGTGAGGAAACTTCTCTTAAAGCACCTAAGATCGTACGAGGACTTGGTGTAGATAATACTCCAATCGTTAAAGCCAAAGATGGTGAAGATGTAGCAGATCAATTAGCTGGCATGTCTTATAAACAGCTAAGAGATTTACAATATCAAATCGAACAAGGCAACACTGACGGAGTTCCTAGAGAACTATTAGGTTAAATTTAATAAATAATAATAATTTTATGGAGGAAAAAAGCTAATGGCTAACCCTAGTTTAAGTGAATATCTAGCACAGTCACAGCGTGGATTGTATTCTAGCGTATTCGGAAACGAATATTTGCAAAAACAATCTTACTTTACTGTGGATAGTGCTACAGGTATTTTTAATACGACATATGGAAGAAAAGTTTGGCAAGCATTAAACAACCAAACTCGTTTCTTCAATGCAATCCCACGTACTGTGTGGGGAAATACAGCTGGTTGGAGAGTTAGAACCGATCGTGGTTCTGGACGATCAAGGCCAGTTACAGAAACTGGTAGCTTACCTACAGTAGATATTTCTAATATCGCCACTGTAAGTTCACTACCAAGAATAGTTTCAACAACTTTCGGTGCTTCAGTGAAGTCCGTGTTCACCGCCCAAATGGAAGGTGGCGTAGGCGATGTACTAGCACTAGAGAACGAAAATGCTCAGTTGGACCATACGAAGGAAATTAACGAAGAGCTACTTGCTGGTTCTGCTTACCTAACTTCCGCTGGTGCAACAACATCTTTCACAGTTCCTGCCTCAATTGCAAAGCACTTTAAAATTGGTGACGCAGTGTCACAATATGACGTTTCTGCTACTGGACATGACAGACAATCTGGTTCTGTTGTTTCCGCAGTAAATACATCAACTGGTGTTGTAACTGTGGCTTCAGGCACAACTTTCGCTGATGGCGACATTGCTTACATTTATAGCAGAGCTGGAATGACTTCCATTGACGATATCGTATCTGTTGATGGTGCAACAGTTGGTGGACAGACAACTAGGTCCAGAGCGTATGACTTAACTATTGGTGGTCGTACTTCAGGTACTTGGAACGCTGCAGCATCCGCATCATACAACTCAGGTACTGGTAGAGCATTGTCACTTACTTTAATTGACACAGCTATACAAAAAATCAGGGAAAACGGTGGAGAGCCAAAACTAATCCTTTTGGGTCATGACCAGTATTTCAACCTTGAAAGATTGCTTAACAGTAATCAACGCTATCTTGGACAGGAAGAATTCCAAGTAGGAGTTGGATCAGAACGTACGTTCCCAGGAACTCGAACTGGTCTAGTTCTAGCTACTTATCAAGGAATTCCAATACTTCCAGACCCTGACTGTGCGAAGTCCGTAGCAACAAATGACGGAGTTCTTGGTTCAAACGTATATGTTCTAGATACAGATTATCTAGAAGTTGCAGTGGCACAGCCAACGCAGTATATCGAGAACCGCGATTTCTTCGCTGCTAATGCTTTAGTTGTAAGAGGATTACTTTACACTATGGCAGAGCTAAGATGTACTAACATCTTTACTCAAGCAAAAATTGCTGATCTAAACTCATAATCTTATAGCGTTTAGATTTCTGGGGGGTTTCTAGTTTATCTAGGGCCCCCCTAATGGGGTAAATCAAATTAAAAATAAACACAGAAGGAAGGTTATGACTCAACAGGTGGCAAATACGGAAATAGGTTTAGCCATATATATGGAAAGACTCGACACCTATATTGAAAGTCAGAACTCATTAAATGAATCCATCTGTAGTTCTATAGAAAAAGTCAATACTAATTTAGATGAACTGAGAATGTGGAGAAGCAAGATATATGGTGGAAAATCTGTTTTTATCGCACTAGGGGTCTTAGTTCTTCATACTTCAGCAGTTATGGGAAGCTTTGTAGCTCTCATAAATTATATGAATAAAGGATAATAGGAGTATAACTATATGGCAAACGAAAGACATACTGATGCAAGGGGATGGGAAATAGATAGCTCAACACGAGGATCAGTTCACCCATATACAAAGTACACTCCATTCAGAAGTGCTCTCTCTACAACAGCAAGCAATTTAAAATCTGTTGCCAGAGGGGAAGTAGCTACAAACTGGGTAACAAACCCAAGAGTTGAATCTAGCACAATAAGTATGTTTACAGCTACTGGAAGTGCTATTTCAAGAGATACAGGACAGCAGTCCGTTGGGACAGCTTCCTTACTTGCAAATCCTGCAAACTCAGACGCAGGTGAAGGTTGGTACTGGGAATCCCCAACGCTACCTTTTAGTGTTGAGCCACAACATATATCTGTACAATTAGAACATAGAGGAGCATCAGCTTCTGGTGCAGTTAAATTAGAAATTCGAGATGCTGCTGGAACATCAGTATTAGCAACATCAGGTTCTAGTAGCCTAGCCACTAGTTGGACTAGAGTAACAGCTTCATATGCAATACCAGGTAGCACAGATGCTGCTGCATACAGATTATATTTAACTACACAAGCTCAACATAACATTAATTTCTATGCTGACAAAATCATGTTTGAGGTAAGAGAAGATACAGCAGCAGTTTCCACTTATGTAGATGGTGCTTCTGGAATCAATTATGAATGGACAGGCACAGCAAATGCGTCCACATCAATTAAACGCCCTGATATGTCAGTTATTAGAGGTATTACAATTAAAAATGAATCAAGCACAAGTAATGAAATTGTATATGTAGCTTTTGATACAACGGCAAGTTCAACTACAGGAATTGCTGTATTAGCTGGAGCCACATATGAAACTAATTTCCCTATAGACTTCAGAAATAATGTTTCAGTAGTATCTGCTAACGGAACACCAACAGTTTCTGGGGTTATTTGGGGCCTTGCAGGATTTTAAAAAATTATGACAACAAAAACTATTGAAACTCCAGTTGGGGATTTACCAAGTCCCGAAAACTGGATTAACTCAGAGTATTTTATTCCTAATGAAAAAGATGACCAACCTGTTTCTTTCTTAGAGAAAGCACTAGATGGTCGAACAACTTTAGATGCTATTAAATCAGACCTTAATGAATACAAAAGACTTTATAAAGCTGGGATAGCATCACCAGCAGAAATGTTAACTTTAAAGAGGGTCTACCCAGATAAACCAGAATATCAAAAAGCTCTTGATAAGATGGGTGTTACAGATGATGATTCGTATGTAATTGGTGGCCCTGCCTCAGTGGAGCTAGTAGATCGTGAGGGACATTTAATCACGACAGTGGCACTAGCTAAAGCATTTAAAAAATACATGGCTAATTTTAGAACACGTAATGCAATGGTATTACATTCTGACGTACAAGTTGGATGGGCATTACCATGTTATGTAAGTAAAAATGGTCAGATATTTAAATCTGGCGTAGATGATAAAGGCTTATTCTTTATCACAGAACTTAGAAACGACACTAAAATTTCTAAGAAAGTACGAGAACAAATAGATGATGGCAAAATGCAATCTTATAGCATTGCAGGCTCTGCAACTAAAACTCAAACCATTCAAAAAGGCTTAATGGAATATATGCAAGTTGATGAGATGGAGCTCGCAGAGGTTACCGTATGTGAAAAAGGCGTTAACCAAGGTGCCTCATTTGATATATTGAAAGCTAATAACTCTGCAACTAAATCTTGTATAGATGGTAGCTGCTTAATAGAAAAAGAAGAAACCCCATGTATGAAAAAGCATTGTGAATGTGATGAAACATTGCAGAAAGCAAAAGCCTGCAATCATCCTGACAGTAGGAATTGTGATAAAGATGGCGATCAATACAGAAGGTATCGTAAAGCAGAGCTTACATATAAACCAGATGGGGACATAGACTTTATGGGTTCATTACTTAAATTTATTAAGAAAGAACCTTTTGAAGTATTAGGCGATTCAGAGGGACGGCAAGAAAATCATAAAAAGATATTAGAACAGCTTGCGTTTCCTAAAGAAGTTGATCTAGAAGATGCAAAACTAGCCAACGAGAATATTACCGATAAAGATATTATTGAAGCTATAAAGGATATTAAAACCGTTTCTGATGTAGCTCAAGAAGAAGGTGGTAAAGAAGGTGTTGATTGGACATCAGAAATATCATTAGAAGATTTAAAAGATGACGTTGTAAATGTTATTAAGAAATACTTGTAATATTGAAAACTTGACATGCATGATACACTTAGTGCAATAGGATTAAAACAATGGAAGGAATAAACAATGACAAATTTATCTAAAACATTTGATGATAGCTTTAAGAAAGAAGTTATCGATCTTATCAAACAGGGGTTAAAGAAAGAACTTCCTACTGGTGCTGTTTATTCTGCGTCAAAGAAGCCACCTGAAGGGGCTAGGGAATTTACAACAGATCGAGGAACAAAATATTGGATTCCTGGTAAAAAAGATAAAGAAGATTCCAAAGCTGGACAAGCTAAACCAAAAGCATCTAGCACACCTAAAACTGGTAGAGAACAATTTACCGATAAACAACGTGCTGAATTATCTAATGAGCATGATATTTCTCAGAAGAATTTAAGTGTTGAAGCGGAAGAATTACATCTTTTCACAGTGAATGACGCTGATATTTACAGACAAAGAGAAACACCTATTATAGAGAACCTTAAAAAGAAAATGAAAAAGGGTGTTTATGAGAGAGCTAAAGCAGAAAAGTTAGCTAAATATATGTTTGATGATGCTTCTAAAAAATATGATAATTCAACTAGTGGGCACACTTTCTCTCCTGATGAAAGACGAGAAGCGGCGGCACATTGGGTAAAATATTTTGAAGATAATTATGCTTTTGGAGCATATGATTAAGGTTTCTTATGAAAGAGTTTGAATCATTTGTAAGTCAATTACAAAAGTGGGTACAAAAAGATAAATCAAACTTTATGGGTATAATAGAGAAAGAGGTAGAAAATCCTTTTGCAGTTGCAACAGCAGCCGCTAAGAAGGAAGGTTACAAAGACTTCTCTGAAGATAGTGCTGGTGCTAAAAAGCGAGATGAGATCGCTGAAGCAATAAAGGAATAATACCTCCACATAGATAAAGGAATTAGTATAGGAGGGCATATATGATAGGCAAACTAAGGCCACAGATATTTTTAGCCATTGTTGTTCTTGGGATATTAGCAGGAATAGGTGCTATGAATGGTGTACCAGAACTAGCGACAGCAACTATTGGTGGAATAATAGCCCTTGGAATGAAAGTTTTAGAGAATGAATAAGATTGTTATGACCCTTACAAACAACTCCTGTGATTGCGTAGAAACTGGCGAATGTGTTTGCAATGATTTATGTATGTGTGATTGTGAATGTTATGACTGTTCAGTTGAAATGATTTCAGATTGTATTTGTGGGAATGGTCAATGTTTATGTATGGATGACGACTAAAGGAGAAATGTATGAATATTATTAGTTTGATTATTACTTTTGTTCAATTAAATTCAGGTCAATCGGCACAAGGTAAAAAGGTTTTAAGTGAGGGTATGGACGTTATAAAAGCCCTAGGTGCTGCATTGAAAGATAAAAAGATTACTACTGCTGAGAAACAGGCTATAGTATCTGAACTACAAGAATTCAGTGATAGTGCTATAAAGCTAATTGATAATATAGTAATTCCTGAGTAGTTCAATGAAGTTACTAAAAGAATATTTCCCAATTCCATTAATCATATTTGGCGGGATTATGGCTGACGTTTCTCGTCATGCCTTTGAAGATATAATGACAATACAGATTTTAAGTTGGACTTCTGTTGTGGTAGGTGTAATTGGATTAGCTAGAATAATATGGATAAAGGTTAAAGCATAATGAATATTATGAGGTGGCGATGGACAGCTTTGATTGTTTACCTCATAATCTGTATATACGATTTCATGGTAGTACCTATATATTATGGGGTAGCAAGAATGGGATTAGACTTAGCTGATTATATGAGTCACTTACAAGCAATCGAAGATCCCTTAGTACAAATGGAATATTTAAAGAAGCTTGTATCACAACATGAACCCTTTACATTAATGGGTGGAGGATTGTTTCACCTAGCTTTCGGAGCTTTATTAACGGGAAGTGTGTTTGGGAAGAAGGAATAATATGAATATAGCAAATATTAAATTACCCATAGCCGTTATAGGTGTAATTGTTGCCCAAGCTTTCGGGATCATTTGGTACGTAGCTAGCTTAGATGGTACTGTTAGGAATTTGGACGAATCAGTATCTACTATGCAAGAACAAGCAACTACAATTGATATAGCTGTATTGCAAACCGATCTTGAAAACATCAAAGAAAAAATCATTATGATGGATGAAATGCATAGTGAGAAATTTGATCCAACAGAACTAGAAGAATCAATAGAGGAATTGGAAGAGGCAATTAATGAATTAGAAAAGATGGATGTTCTTATGGAAAATGAAATGCGTACCATTATGAGTGACCATGAAAACATTGGCAAGGCATTAGAAGACCTTGGAAAGGGGTCATACTCTGAGAATAGAGAATATGGAGATTACTAGTGGCAATATCTTATATAGGAAATATTCCTAACACCCATATAAGAGATCATCAAAGAAAAAGATTATATGAAGCAGAAGAAGAATGTAGTTTTTGGAATGATATTACTGTCCTCTCAATAAGCGACGTTAAATATTTAATTAGTAGTATTTCAGCATGGGCGAAAATAAAACCGCCTACGGGCATCCTAGAGGGTCATGCAATGGTATATGCCACGCAGGACACTATCTCTTTACCATATCCAGTCACAAAAACACTTCCTTATATATGTCATGAAATGTCCCATGTAATTAATTATAATAGTGATGAGGCTGATCATCATGGAAGGAATTTTGCGAGCACCTATTTAAAAGTGGTTCGACAATTTATTGGTCTTAAGCCATATAGAGAGCTATTAGAATCATTCAGAAAACATAAAGTTAAGTTTAGGAGGCAAAAAAGAAATGTCAAATATTATGCAGTATCTCATTCAGATGAACGACGAAGCCAGGGACAGCTATGAGGATATTAACAGGCAACTAATAAATATTCTCGATAAGGTTGAAGTCCTTGCATTTAAGGTTGAGGAATTAGAATCACGCTCTAATATAAATAATCAAAATGATAATTAATTTAGTATAATTAATTAAGATGCTAAAATCATTATTGTGTAAATTAAGAGGTGGACATTTTTCTAATCCTCCGATAATAGAGGTTTTGGAAACTAGGTATGGTATTCAAAAATCAGTCTATTTATGTAGGCGTTGTTTTTCTAATGTAGGAGAAAAAAGCTATGCATGATGAAGAATTTTTAGACCAAGAGAAAACCCTTACATTAACAAAGAATGAATTAATATTTTTAAGTGATTCAGTAACTTTAACTTTAGAGCATTATAATGAAAATGGTAGAGTTCATATACCAGCCAGACAATTAATGCCCTCTGCCAAGGTTCCAGTACCCATAGAGCTGATTCAATCTATTGGTATGGGTATACTGATAGCATCAGACCCCAAAAACAATACTCAGACAGCAGAAGTTTCTTTTCCTATTGCAGACTTATATTTATTAAGAGAGTGTTGCCAGCCTTTTATGAAGATAAATGATGAATACGTTGGTTTTAATCTTTTAAAAAAGGTATATACTGCAATATTAGAATCTACAATGTCAGAACGAGATTTTATTAATAAGCTAACAGCAGGAATAGATTTCACATCACAACTAGAATTTAATGAATTAACCCAGAAAAGAATAGAGGAGCTAAAAAGCAATGACACAGAAAGTAAAACAAACTGACCAAATACCTCAGCCTAAAACAGTTGTAGAGGCTTTAAATCTACAATCACACTTCATAGGCATACCAAAAATAACCAAGAAGAATTATATTGAATTTCATAAGCGTGGTAAAACCCTGCAAGTATTAGGTGTTGGGTTTCTAGGTAGAGAAGGAAGGATGCCCACACTGAAAGAGGTGGAAGATAATATTAACCTAACTACGAACGCAGAAAAAATAGATGCTACTAAATGGAAGAAAGTATTAAATGGTATTCTTCTTGACCTAACCAATCAGCTAATTAAAATGGAAGCTGAAGAACCAGCCCAAGAAAAGAAATAGTTTCATGGAGCTATTATTAGTAGCCACTTTATTAGTTAGCATATCTCTAGGTAGTATTACATTATTTTTAACTTTTATTAACTGGAGAATATTACATATATCAAAAGGTATATTAAATATCTCAGTGGAATTATTGAAAGAAACAATCATTATTCGCGAAGAAACAGTATGGATTCGAAAGATTAGTGAGGACGTCCTAGTGGAAAGTATACGCTTACGCAAAGCATTAGGTGATCCAGTTGAAGAAATGAGTAAAGATGGAACTAATGCAAAGAAATCTTAAAATTAATTTCATTATTAGAAACCCATTTTCAGATGATCTTTTATCTTGGATTAAAGAGGAAGATGAGATATCACAGATTGATGTTACATTTATTTCTGATTTAGCAATTAGCCTAGCAATGTTTTATCGATTTAAAGACCCCACAATGTTAATTCTTGAAAAATTCGGCTTAAAACATAAGAAAGACTTCATTATTATTTAATTCTACGGGTTGACATCTCTTATACATAGGTGTACTTTTAATAGCATATTAATAAAAACACCTAATAGGAGTGTGTAGAATGAGTGATATTAGACTAGTAGCAATAAAAGAAAAGATATTCGAAGACCTTTGGGAAGAATTTGATAGGCAGCCAACATTAGAAGAGGTTGATCAGGTTTTTTACGAAGAAGTTGACTCAATTTACGAATATCTTAGTAATTAAAAGAAAAGGAGAATTAAAATGGCACGAGCACTTACAATATATTATGATGAATTTTCTGTGGCGGCGAAAAAAATTAGTTTAAGCCCACGTTTTAAGGATTTAGATGTACTTGCAAAGGCTGATATATTAAAAGATTGTGTTGCGTTAATGGTAGACCTTTATAACGATTCAGTTGAAGACTTACAAATCCCAGAAAACTGGCCAAAGATTATGGGTTGCACTAGAGAATTAGCTGAGTCGATTGATACGAGGATAGCAAATGAAGAAAGTTAATGGAAGCATAGGAGTAAAGAAAATGGAAACCGCAATAGATATAGAAGAATATGAGGAAAGATATTTAAGTTTATATAAATATATACCAGTAGCAATAAGGAAAGATGATACACCAGTATTATTTCCATCTCATATATTAGAGATAGCATATGATCTTGGTGTATATCCCAAAGAGGAGGTTAAGTATGAGAATTAAATGTCCTAAATGCAATGGATTTTTATTTTTGCAGACTGATATTGAAAGCAGATATTTTGCATGTCTGAATTGTGGTCTACATAAGAATATAGATTTTGCTAGAGGAGTTCCCACAAGTAAACAAACAGGTCATTATGTATCTGTACAACCCAGAACAAAAGCTGGGGCATATTTTCAAAATTCAAGACGAGGAGCAATTTAATTAATGACAAAAGCAGAACGGAAAATTTTAAAATATAAGCAAAAAAACCCAAAAGCTAGCCTTAGACAGATTGGCAGGGAAACTGGTTTTAGTCATGAATATGCCAGGCTTGTTCTAACTAAAAACAATATAGATACTAGATTTGAATACCCTGTAAAGAAACCAGTTTTTTGTCTTAATGAATCCCGTGGTAAGGTATGCGGAAATCCTTTAAGCATAAGGCAAATTAAAACTACTAAGATATGTAGTTCATGCAAGTACTTATCTTTAAGAGCTAATATTACTTGCCCTAACTGTAAGAAAGAGTTTTTACTTTTAAAATCCAGCCGAAGATTAAAGGGTAAAGCATCAGTATATTGCTCTCATTCTTGTGCATTGACACACAGATGGAATATCCAACCAAAGCAAAGCATTATCAGCAGATCACTTAAATTTATAGGGTATTAATATGACAAAACAAAAACTACCAACAGATCATTATAAGATAGTCCGATTAGTGTTGGACTTACAGATTCCAAAGAATGAAGAAACACCAGCTATTGAATGTGTTCAAATAAATAGAGGTAAAGCAAAGCTTATAGGCGAGGAGTCTTATGAGTTATGTTTAAGACCTGATGAAAAAGTTAGGTCATGTGATTAATGAAAATTACGAATCAAGCAGGAAACAAATGGAGTCACAACCATATACCGTTGGCAAGTGTGCCAATAGAAACAATAGGAGAATGTGTAAATAGTAGGAGCTGTAAAAGTTTCTTAACCAGCTTAGGTAATGGATTATGTCAAACATGCTGGGATAGGAAAAGCGGTACTAGAATAAACGGAGTATAAATAAAGGAGAAGAAAATGGCAGGACTTAATATATGGACAAAGGAAAGAATAAGAAAAGAGCTTAAAACGAATCCTAAAGCGGTTACAAGAGGTATATTAGCTTTATACAATCACCAAACAGATGATGAAAGAGTCAATAGGACAACATCATCATCAAATGGAATGGGATTTAATAGTCATGATGCAGCGTTTTTATCATCTCTAGCAATGCAGATTTATAAGAAGGGATTCTTAACGGAGAAGCAACTGGAAAAGGGAAGAGAGAAAATGCTTAAGTATTCTGGACAAATAGCTCGCATGGTGGAGGATCGATATGCCAAAGCCTGAAAAAACAATAAGAGTAAATGTACAGTATGAATTCCCAAAGAATTTTATTCCAGACTCACTTCCTGGTAAATGGCCGCGAAAGAATTGGTGGAAAGATGAAGATATTGTATGGAGTGAAATACTAGATAAAGAAAAAGCATATATGACCTCTATTACATATGATGATGGAAAACCTATATATAAGAGGTTATTAGATAGGATAATAGGATGAATGAAATACCAGCAGTACAGCAACCAACAAAAAAGCAATTTCAAGCTCTTAAGGATATTATTATAGATGAATTCTGGGCCGAAAAGGAAAAGCTTGTACCAAACATCCATAACACAAGACAGATCAGTTCCCAATTAATAGACCATATAAATCAACTCATGATCAAATGGCAGAACTTTGAATCATTCTGGGATGACTACTATAAATATATAAAAAATTTATAATTAATAAACAATATAGCAATGCTTAAAGGATTTAACATGACTATACATAAAACTCCTGCTCCGATTCAAAGACCTTGTAATAATAAAAATAAGGTACATTATTTTAAAGTCGACGAAAAACCAACGCAAAAGTTCCTCGAAAATGGCTATTGGGCTTGTTGTAAACGTTGTGATTATAAATATTTTTTTATACCACCAGAATTGAATGGTATGAAGTCAACGTGGGGAAACGGAAATAAAAACAAAATTGCATATGAACAAGATTCAAGTTAATTGCATAATTGCATTAGGAGATAATCGTGCCAAAGATAATAATATATACTTCTAACAACTGTTCACCTTGCAAGATGGCAAAGCATTTCTTCACCGCGAATCAATATGAATTCGAGGAACGAAATGTGGCGGAAAATAAAGAATATAGAGATGAGTTATTAAACATGGGATATAGAAGCACACCAATAATATTAATAGATGATAAACCATTTGTTGGATTTAATCCATCACTAATAAATAAGGAATTAAATAATATAAGATCATTCGAAGGGGCGGGAGAAGTAGAGGAAAAAGAATTCTTTAATAATAAACGATTTAAACAAATGCAATAAACAATAAATTGTTGTAAAGCATTATAATAACTATATAATTTGAACTATAATATGCATGGAATTATAAATAAAATACTATGTATAATCATATTATTATTTGTGTTTTCTGTATTTGTATTAACAGTGCTTTTAATTGCATTAGCAATAGGATCATAAACAGGCAAATTGTGATGAATTTTAAATATGAATAAGCATAAATATAGGTCATTATAATGTGTGTAGAACATAGACAACAGGAATACAATAATAGTATGAATATAATTCACATAACATAAAATGAACAATTATATTAAATATAAGGCGTACGATATACTGAGTAAAATTCCTGAGAAATGAGGAATATATTCAACATAAATTGGAGGTAAAGATGCCTAGATCATTGCGAATAGTAGACAATATTGCTATGGACATAGAGCCACCTAGAAGCAAGTATGCGACACTTACATTTGAAATACCTAGTGGAGATATTGATGATGTTTTAGAGGCTGTAGAAGGCTTAGTTCATTATGTAAGAATACAAGAGATTAATAATAACCAGGTCATTAATGAATATACAAAAGCTATTTAGAGGGATCTTCGATTGGCTGAAATTCTATAATTGGATAAATGGTTGCGATTCTCCATGCTGTGGCTAATTTAGAACATATGTCCTTAATACAACCTGCTCCACATTTCTTGGCAGGAACTACATTCACCATGGGCTACAACAATTGGCTGACCATATGCCCCATCCACTGAATCGTAATCGATAGTAATCTCAACTGGTCTTTCTGAAAGAATGCTTTGCATTACATCACAACATTCAGTAATTAATACTTCATCATTCATTGTGCTTTTCCCATTCTCTAAGCTTTTCCCAGCTCTCAAATTCAATCCATTCCTCTGATCCGTAAGGGCTATACCAAATATGAACACCGCCGTTAGCCTCTAGCTTGCCTAATGCTTTTCCCCATTCGTGATTGTTTACCATTTCTTTTCTCCTTTGTATCTTCTAGTTTTTCGTATATATCTTTTGTATCTATGTTTAATGTTATTTTTATCTTTTCGGGTTTGTTATGCTTGATATTTAACATTGCAAACTTTAGTTCCTGTTTACAAACAGGTCCAGCACTTGTTCCCCTAACCATACTCTTACCCGATGTATATGAATACAGTCTTTCTTGATTGGGTTCTCGGGGTTCATTCCTATGCCATCGGCCTCACACTTGATAATGCCATTGTTATATTGCCATACTGCAACTCCAGCAACTGGATCTGTGTCTTTATAAATTAACCATGTTCCAGGAGTTGTTTGTGTTATATGTTCCATTTTGTTTCTCCTTTTATTTTCTAGAAACTAAATATTTAAGTGGCGGGGAAGATTTACATGGCCTTAGTCCCCTAGTCCATCAATGTTTCCATCAGCCTTTTTGAGCTGTAGCGACCTATCCATCTAATGTCCTTGTTGTTTTCCACTAATCTTCTTCTTCTACGAAGACTTCGCTTCGAACAACAGATGCCCTGTTCACCTACGGGAGTCCGATAGCCAGTAGGCTAAGAAAAGTCCCAATGTTCTGCAGAATAATATGAATTTCATCTGCCTTAATGCCTTGGGTTGCTCTGACCCTTCCGCCATAACTCTATCCACTAGTGCGGGAATGCCATTACTTGTGTTCACGCCGCTTGTCTGTTGCATCACCATTTCTTGTTTTAATATTACTACCAGTCACAATACTATTGGTTGGTATTATCCACCCCAACAGATAGCCAACTCACCACGTAGCGTATACGCCTTGGAACTGTCCTATTATAAGGTTTACAATATTCTAACAATCATGGCAGCCACTATGGACTTCTATTGCAGTGTAGTTTTACAAGATTTACCTAGCTTGTACCTTAGCCTGTTCCTACTCCCCACCTCTTAAATATTCAGTTTTTAGAATCTCTCCTTTTCTTTTTCTTTAATGTGCCAGTCTTTCTCATTTCTGGCTGGAGGTTCGGTCCTCAACCTTTAGTGCTTTAATGTTGGTTCACTAATAACCTTATCTGTTAACTACAGTTTATATCATACTGTCAACTGATACAATAGTTAAAACCATGAAAACAAGCCTTTTTTTGTATATTTGACACTATTTATGCAAAAATGCATCATTTTATCAAAAACTTGTGTTAATCTTGGACTGAAAGAATGCTTTGCATTTCACTTTTTTGCATTTGGGTTACAGGAACTAAAGTTTATTGATGCAAACTCATAGATGACCTATATATGTATTGACATGTAGGCTGCCTTTCTATATAATTAATAGTATAGAAATTTAAATAATATATATACCAATCACGAGTTCAGTCATCGAGAACACCCCATGCCAAACATCAATGCTACTATAGCACATATGTTCTGCTTGCTTCCAAAGGAATGATATGCCTTTCTGAAAGAATGCTTTGCATTACATAAGCCATCCATGTGGACGCCCCTAGAATCCATGTAGAGGCATTTTACATTACACTGTAATATCAAACATCATATCCAATGATTACACTGTACTAAAAAATATTGTTGATCATAGAGGGGTCTATTATTTTAAGCTAACCCAAATACTACCCCCAGAGATTACATCGCTCTAAGGGCACGCTAGAGGGCAATGAAGGTACCCCCCGTTGTGGTGTTATGACATGGGACTCCTATCCCTAAAACCCTATCTTTTTAACAGAGACCTATTTTGCGAAAACGCAAAGCTAAGTTATTTATAATTATAAAAAGGCATCTTCATCATATGAATTTTTTAAAAAAATAAAAATTTTGAAAAAACGGGTTTAATCATACATATCCCAATCAACGCTTTGATCATATATAGGGGAATACCTACTTTTAGCAACATCAGCTTTCCTTAGATGTTCCCTAGTTTCTTCAGGGGTATAAGTTATTGAACCATGACAGTTAGGACAAAGGGGTAGTATATTTTTAATTGTATTATTTGAAAAGTTATCGTCTAAGTGTGCTATCTCAAGATTGGGGTTTCCGTTTAGTCTTTTCCCTTTAAACCCGCAAATTTTCCCATCTAAAACTTGTTTAGACTTTGGTAGAATTGTAAAGTTGTTGAGGTTTACTTGTCCTATAGCACATGAATTATTGTATTTTTCGCACAGATATTTTCTTATAGAATTTGGGAGTCCTTTTTTAGATCCTATGGATACATTTTCTCCTCGTTCAAACATAGCTATTACTTCAGTTGTTGATCTGAGTATAGCCCAAACAAACCCAGCTTCTTCTAAACGTTTGATCCTTTCAGCGGATAGAGTTCCGTTTTTCTTAAGCTGTCGCTGCATATGAACCCAATGCCCAAGTTTGTAATTATGATATTTAGCACCTTGTGTTACAGGTACATCTGGAAATTCTTGTTTATAAGCAATAAATGCTTTATATCCTTCTTCCCATGCCTCTTGTCTTATATCCCAAATAAACCCAGCTTCTTCTAAAAGGTTCTTTCTTTCGGGAGATAAGGCTCCCTTTTTGTAAGCTGTTATTTGAGCTCTAACCCAAGTACCAAGTTTAAAACCATGATATTCGGCTTTAGAATTAGATTTGTGATAAACAAATCTTGCAGGTACTGGTGATTCTTTATTATACGCAACAAAGGCTTTATATCCTTGTTGCCAGGCTTCTTCAAATGGGTCCCAAATAATACCTGCTTCTTCTAAAAGATTGATTCTTTCAGGAGATAGAGTTTCTTTCTTTTTAGCTCTTCGTTGATTCGAAGCCCAAGCCCCAAGATTGAAACCATTATATTTGGCGTTGTAGGGTATCGGTGTATCTGGAAATTCTTTTTGATATGTAACAAATAACTCATATGATTCATCCCATTTTTTACACATCCTTACACCATCCAAAGGAATACTTTGCATTGAGGAATGTTTTATGTTTGTTTTTTCCATATCGACCCCACAAGTGTGCTATCTCATGTAATGCATCTTCGATGTCAAGATTGTTGCTGGTTTAATTGTATTAATAATGGAGGGCTAGAAGAACAGGTCGAGAATGGGTCGAAGCATTCTCATTTTATTCCTCATAGCCCTCGCAGGAGTGTGTTGAGACGGCTCCGAGAAATGGAGAAAACGAAGCCACCTAGATTGATTTTAATGCCTACATTGATTGATGTCAACATAATAATCTCTCCATTACTACTTTAACTACTGTTGTAGTAACAGCATTTCCTAAAGTCTTATATCGTTGAGTATCTGATAACCCATCAGTCCAACCATCAGGAAACCCTTGAAGACGCTCACATTCAGTAGGTGTAAGCCTTCTGATTCTCATACCATTACCTTCATTTCTATGTGAAGCATCCAAGATTTTGGGCTTATCCACTTTATACAACCCTGTTTTAGCCCCTAAACCACCCCCTTGTGATGCAAGAGTAGTCGCTAATCCAGACGAATCATATATACGATTGGCTTGGGATTGTCCCTTTGTAATTTCAGTCAGCATAACACCATGAATATCTTGTCCCGTTAGGGTGTGACTAGGGTCCCCAGGTTCTTTAAACCTTCTACCATTTTGACGTTTCTTTTCTCTGTCTGGGGTTATTACAGGTGTTATCAACAAATCCATGTCTGAATGATTTCCACCACTATGGGCTCCACCCGAAATAGTAGATGCTATATTTTTGTTTTTACTGTTACCTTTTTTATTTATAATATCAATAAGGTTTTTCTGGTTTACTTTTAGTTCAGAAGTTTCCTGGACTTTTCCTGTGATAGGAAATACTTTTCTGGGACTTCTGTTTCCAAGATGTCCGACAATGAATACTCTTTCCCTATTCTGGGGAACTCCGTAATTTTTGCTATTAAGTACCTGCCATTCAACTCCATACCCCATATCGGAGAGAACCCCAAGAATTGTCTGGAAAGTTTTTCCATTGTCATGAGATAATAAACCTTTAACGTTTTCAAGTACCAAATATCGGGGTCTTTTTTCTGAACAAATCCTTGCGATATCAAAAAAGAGTGTTCCTCTTGTATCATTGAATCCCCTACGTTTTCCCGCCACGCTAAATGCTTGGCAAGGAAACCCTCCAACCAAGATGTCAAAGTCTGGGAGTTCTCTGGGATTAATTCTAGTTGCGTTTCCATAATTATATACTCCTGAAAAATGCTTTTCATATATTTGTATAGCATATTTATCTATTTCACTATAACCCACAAATTCTATATCTTTAGATGCCATGATAGTGCCTAATTCAAAACCGCCTATTCCACTAAACATACTAAATACTTTCATATTTATTAGACACCTCCTTCATTTCACAATAACTAATGTTAGATTCATTAATAATGCCCTGATCGCAATGTGATGGTGGGCAATCCATATGGTTCAGTTCTGGGCAGCCCCCTTCCATTTCATCCATCATTATAACTAGCTCTTTCATGTATCCCATTTTTAATTCTCCTCTTAGTTCCTGCTAATCCATTACGCTGTGGAATCTTACAGGTATATTATTGTTTTTTAGATAGTCAATTGCCCTTTGTGCTGTTTTCTTAGCAGTTAGCTCACGTGGTGTCGGACTATATTTAACAACACCTAAATCAAATCCATTAGTCCTAGCTCTTGGTGGAAGAAAGGGTAAAACTAATTCTATATTTCTTCCCATGCTACCTTGTTCTTCGTTACCAGATTTCATGTATTCCCTGTAATCAGCGTTCCACATGTTTTGGGCCTTAGCAAAATGATGTTGATTTTTCCCTATATCTTCTTTTTGCCAATATTCAATGTCACCTAAAATTTCGCTTTTTAAAGTTTTCATATTTCACTCCTATATATTTATTTATAGTATATAAAATAACACATTAAAAAACATATTGTCAACCCCCATAATATAAACATTTATCATGCAATGCATCTCCGATGAATCAAAACATTTATTTATATGGGTATAATATTTATATATAGACATGGAATGCATCTATGATGTAAAAGAAAAGGTATATAGCATGGTAATTGAAATTGATTGGAGCTGCTGTAAGTGTAGTAATGTTTGGAGAGGTCCTGATGGAAAATGCCCAGAATGTAAGCATATAAGAAACCCATTACATAAGCATGGGGATGATATTGAAAATGCTTGTATGGGAGGAATAACAATAAATGCCAAAGAATACAAGACACATAAAAAAACTAGAGAAAGACCTTAATTTTAAATTCCCAGAGGAGTGGTGGTTTTTATTAGCTGACGAATTGGGGAAAATATTTGGGGATGATACTTTGAATTTTAATCTTTCATTAACTGGGGTTCTTTCTAAAATTGGTCATAAAGCCCCTTTTAAGGCATGGGCAATAACCATTGGCAATACTGTATATATAACCAAATCCTTTGCCTGGGAAAACGATTTAAAAGTTAACTGGCGATTAAGATTTAAAGATGATTTTGCAAACTTAGCAATTATACTTTCAGTATTGGCACATGAGATATTCCACGTTAAGGATCAAAAGAGAGCTGGACTTTGTAAATGGATGTTAAAATATATTATTCAAAGACCATTTTATACAGCTAAAACACATCCAATGGAAAAACCAGCATATGAATTTGCAAAACACATGAAGCAGATTTTTCTTGATGATTTAAAAGCATCTGCTATTGTAAAAAGACATGAGGTATAAGAATGAGCTATAAGGAAAATTCATTTAACGAAGATGGAGTTCCTGTAGAATACTTAGAAGAACTCAGGCAACTAATGCAGGATTTTACTCTTCCGTACATAACAATCAATATACATAACAAAGAAAAGCATGATGCCCCACTTTTAATTATTTGCGGAAAAATCGAGGCTGTGATAAATTCCATATTAGCGGATATCTTTTTCGCTAGAATGGATGAAGGTGGATACTTGTTGGGGTCGTTAGAAAGTAACTTAGATAGTCTATTAACGCTTAGTTCATATTTAAGGCTAAAGCATGAAAAAGGAAAGCTATCAAAGGTGCTAAATAAGATTAAAGATACTAAAGAACCTACACCAGTACCAAACGTGTTCATAGAAGAATTTAGAAAAGCCTGGGAGGCAACAGAAAATGGATCAGACAAGGACGGAAAAATATAGCGGAACAAAAGGTGGAAGGGGTAGACCAAGACAGCCTTATTTAAAAGTTAAATATAGTAAAGAATATAAAACGGGGACATGGATTAGAGAAAGAACTGCCTCATTGCCTGAAAATACAATAGGTACTTGCAAAAATGCTGAATGGAAGGGTAAAAGGGGTAGAGCTAGACCTTTATGCAATGCTAGAAATGTAGAATTAGGTAATGGTTATTGCGTAAGCTGTTGGGATAAAAAAACAGGTAGAAGAATTATAGTTTAATACCATTAGCTTCTTCAAGAATAGATGTTCTTAGCCCAACTGTTATTTTTAAAACAAATAATATTAGAAAGGTAACTATAAATGAATATGCAATTGTGGTTCCCACTGCTATTAATTGCTCTAATAATATTTGCATATTACCTTCGATCATCCCAGTAGTTCCACCTAATGCAGAGGTGGCGAATAAACCTGTTGCAATGCTACCCCATATACCTCCAACCCCATGAATTGCAAATACATCTAAAGCATCATCAATCTTGATATATTTTTTAAATCCTAATAATGTAAAGTAACATATTACCCCACTACCAAAACCTATTACTAATGCGTAGATTGGTGTAACAAAACCACAAGCTGGCGTGATCGCTACTAGACCTGCAATAGCTCCGCAAGCAGCTCCAATAGGGTTTATTTTCTTAGTAAGCATATACTCACAAATGATCCAAGTTGCCATTGATATTGATGCTGCAATATTAGTAACTAGAAACGCATTGACTGCCCTAGCGTTAGATGCTAGTTCCGAACCAGCATTAAAGCCGTTCCAACCAAACCATAGCATAGCCATACCTAATAGAACAAATGGAATACTGTTTGGTTTACTTGCCTTCTTTAAATTTATTCTTGGGCCAACCATCCAAGCTGCTACAAGAGCTGCTATTCCTGAGTTAATATGTACAACGGTTCCTCCAGCAAAGTCCAATGCTCCTCTTTCATTTAACCAACCACCTTCTGCCCAAACCCAATGGCATATTGGGATATAAACAAAAGTTACCCAAGCAACTAAAAAGATTAAATATGTTGTAAACTTAAAACGTTCTACAAAAGCACCTGTAATAAGGGCTGGGGTAATAATTGCAAACATACCTTGGAAAGCAATAAAGATAAGGGTATCCCCATCAGTAATATCTATATTATTAAGTAAGACGTTATTAAAATTTCCTATAAAGGGATTGCTACCAGAAAATGCTAAACTATAGCCATATAGCATCCAGATTGTGCCAACCACACCTAAAGAAACAAAACTATACATTAATGTGGGTATGAGGTTTTTCTTTCTCACTAAGCCAGCATAAAAGAAGGCTAAACCAGGTGTCATTAGAAATACAAGTGCTGTTGCTAGCATCATAAAAGCTAGATTGCCTGAATCATTCATTTCTTCCCTCTCCTATTCTCTCTAGTAACTTGTTTATAGTGTCTGATAAACGAATTCCAGTTTCACTTTGCCATACATTTCTTCTATCTGGGCACTCCACTATCCATTGACACCCACCAACATTGCGTTCTTTCCAGTTTCTAATAGAGGCTGACCATCTATACTTAAATAATTTCTCTATTGCCTTGAGATCATCATTGGATAGGTTTATTCCAATACTTTTCAACTTTTTTTAAGCTGAAACCAAATCTTATTTAAAACATTAGATAATACTAGCGTAGATGCTGTTTGATGTATATGTGATATGTCTGCATCTATCTCAGATAATACGTGTATATAATTTTTATACATCTCGATGATTGGATCTTCTTTATCTATAATGGTGGCATATGATTTATTTAGCCCCATGCAATATCCTTTTCTGTTAGAGAGTCAAAATACACGTTGTCAGCTCTATCTTTAGCTTCTTTCTGCTTAATTTTAGTATCTTTTATTTCTTGAGATACTAAAAAACTAATTCCACCAATTAATACGATTGCTGATAATCCTAAAAGCATATTTTTATGTTCTTTCTTCATGTTTTACTACCCTATTTTATTATACAAAAAAATGTTAAAAATTTAAAATCCATTATTTTCTAAACTTATCTTCCATGAATCATGTTCATCGGATAATCCATAACGACAAGTAAGTTCTTCCCCGTTTTTTATATTTTTAATTGTAATTAATCGGCGACATGATAACCGATCTTCAAAAACGCCTACATAACCACTTTTTAACTTACAATTAGGTGTGTCTGTGTGGTTATAGAAGCCCCCCAGAGGCGTTCTCAGCCATCCTTGTGGGAAGTCTGGGTGTTTGACATGGCTAATGCCTAAATCCGTCCCTAACGGGATGTCTTTAATTGCAAAAAGACCTAACCCATGAATCTTAGACTCATTGATTGTTAATGATTCAGGTAGTGGGTTATACATTAACAAGATACCTCCAGCTAATAGGATATTCTGGTTGTATTAAATCAGAAAGTTGTTGAGCAACCTCTGTGGTTTCAGCTTGAGCATCTTTAGAAAGCCTTAAATTGCAAATTCTAGAGAAAGCATAGAGGCTTCCAGTCCAATACCACTCCGTATACATAGATTGAGGCAACAGCATCCGAGCTTGTTCTGGTGCTACACCTTTTCTAATTAATAAATTGTATATTTCATTTGAATTAAAGAGTAAATCAGAGATATCTGTCCACTCAGAATGTGTTAATTCAATCATCTCACTCCCAGAACCTTGCTTTTTATCGGTTGGTTTGCTTCTCCAAGCTTTAGGAATGTAAAATTGCGGTTTAGAATCCACATATCTTCTGCTAACCTCATTCCAAACAAGTCCTATCTGATGTTTAACTAGTTGCCTGGCAACAAAAATAGGTGCTGAAATCCTAAATTGTAATTGGGGGTGAGCAAAAGGGGTCCAATGACCATGGGATGCCAAATATTTGATTAGTTTTTCGTCACTCTCTATAAATTTATTATGATGCTTATCAAAACTTACTCTGGCGGCATTTACCACGGTTAAATCTGTGCCAAGTTTTTCAATTAATTCAACCTTCATTGAACTTTTCTATTCCAATGTTTAGGTGGCGTTAAAAACTTTCTTTGTAGTTCACTATTACAAAAACCGCAAAGAGGTCTTCTAATAATTCCTTCAAAGACATATTTAATTTGTTTTACGTCATCTAACTTACATGACCCACAAGTGTATTTATATCTAGGCATTTCTCTGGTTTTTCATATTTTGTTTTTGCATATTTTTTAACTCACATACAATGTGATCCATCATATGGGATTGTGTTAAACTCATAGCCATATTAGAACGTTGCTCGGTTCCATATACGTCAAGGCTTTGTGCTATTGCATCCTCATCTATCAATCTACAATATTGAATGAACATTTTCCAAATCTTGTCGTCTTTGTCTATTACTGTACTCATTTATAACTCCTCTTTTCATTCTGTCTACTAAAAAATAATCTGTTACTTATGTCCATGAACCCCAAGCTATTGTGTGTTTCGTTTCTATAAACGGAAAAAAGTTTTTAGCATGGCCTATAAATTTATTATACTTACCAGATTCAGTTTTTAGATATATCCAACATCCTCCGTCTATAAAAAATTCCTCGTCATCTACAATTAAATAAAAAGCTTTAAACTTTGTTAAAAATCTAGAAATTCTTTTTTGTATAGTTTTTTGTCTAGGTTTATTTGGAGTCCATTTAATTGTTGGTCTATCATTAAGTACAGGCATAGTAAACATCATAAATCCTAATATTATATAATTATTATTTAACACACATTATACCAACTAGTCAACATTAGTATAATTTAATGGGGTACATTATGAAATTCTATGTTGACGCTGACGAAACATTAATCAATTGGGCAATGGGGTTAGAGGTAAATAAAGAATTAGTAAAGGTATTACAAGAGGGTTTAAGTAGTTATAATTTTAAACTTGTGATCTGGAGTATGTTTGGTAAAAAATGGGCTGAGAAATATTCAAAACAATTATTCCCAGACCTAGATATTACTTATGGTGCTAAAAAAGAATTATATCAAAAAGTCCCATATGGTTCTTTTGCAATAGATAACAGGAAAGAACAAGATAAAAAATATTTATTAAGATTCAAAAAAGTTTTTACTTCAGAAGAATTCTTACGCATATACCAACATTTATTATGTGTATGTAATTGCGGTTGTTCAATATAATATTATGGATTATAACATAACCCCCTATAGGGGGTTATGTTATAAATATAAAAAAGTCCGTGCCTTTAAAAGTGATAGGGGGATCAATGAATAAGCATAATATAATATATCTAATAAATATACATAACCATCCAACCCCCCTATAAGGGGGTTGGAGGTTATTATTTAATAATAATAATATTTTAATATAACCATGAAACCCCTTTAGGGGGTTTCAGGTTATAAATAATATATAAATATATAATTACTACAAATTTTAAAAAATATTTCATTTAGTAAGAGTATAATAATTTAGGAGTTTGTTAATTTGGCATCTAAAAACAATTTGTAATTCCAGGAGGATGTTTTAAAAATGGGTTTATTTAAAAAAGTTATGAAAGATATATTTTCACATTCTTTAGCGTCTACTTTTGGAAAGATTGCGAAATATACACTTTCAGTATTGTTAATTGCTATAGGTATTTTAGGTTTAGTATTATCTTATATTGATCCAATGCCATATATAGCATCAGTATTTCCTATTGTAATAACTGGTACAATTATTAATGTTACACAAGCAAATATACAAACCATTTTGACATTCTTAAATGTTAATTTGATTTATGCAGTTGCTGGTTCAAGTACATTAATTGTCGCAGGATTAGCTTTTTATATAAGAGATATTAAAGCTACACCAATGGCTATTATAAGATTGCCTATAAAAACATATAAAGTAGTAGTTAGAGGAAGAAACTGGTTATTAACCAAAATAAATTATTTGAATGAAGAGTCAGCTAAATGGAAAACTACATTTAATATACTTAAATCTCCATATTCTTTATTAAGAACATTAGGATTTAGTCCACAAATGGCTGTTGGTTTACTCTTTGCTGGTTCCACTGTAGGAACTGGTGTTGTAGTTAATGAAACAGTTTTGGCAGATCGGTCATTTAGGAATGGGGATGCTGGAGTATATGCAGCTCCAACAGATGCACCTTCGGCTAAACTAGAAGAAATGTTGGCATTTAGGAAAGAAAATAAAGAAGACAACACGTTAAGGATTGTATTAGGTGTTGTACCTGTTAGAGAGATAAGAATTGAGAACGTATCAGTAGGTACAGTGTATGCTAATTCAGCTTTACCATCTTCAACTGCCCATACTTCTGCTAGTGGGACAGCTGCGACCAGTACTGCTGTATTAATTGGAGGTACTGTGATAGGTGGTGGAACTAGCACTTACTTAGAGATAGGTGAAATGGTTCTTGAAAAATCTAGATGTTCGCAACTTTATTTCGACAACACGACGGCACACACCATTAACGTCATAGGGAATGCGTCCGATGGACAAAGTATAAATCAAAGCCCAGGTACTTCTCGAATGAGGGCAATTGGTGGTGGTCATCATCAAGCAGAGGCAATGGTAACTTCTGGGGGTTCCTATGACCGAATTCATATTGATGCTCCTACAAGTGCTACCAATGGAAAGATAGGTAAGTTAACTCTAAGTAATTTATATACTGAGGGTGGAGCTTGTGTATTTGATAGAATGAAAATAGGAACTTTAACTATTTCTTTAAATGAGATAGGGCTTAACAATGGGTTTGCTACAAAAGAATTTAAGATTCATCAAAGCGTAACAGCGGCTAATTGGAATGTATCCGATAATGTGGAAGTGGCAATTGGAACACCTACTGAAACATTAAGTAATGAATAATAGTGATAGTTAGAAAAAAATGAATGATTTAAATTATGCAATAAACATTTTTAAATCTATATTAAAAAAAGAGGTGTCCAGAGGAAAAGAAACTTTTCAAGGGTATAATAAACCTAAAAGGACACCTAAACATCCAACTAAATCTCATGCTGTATTAGCTAGAGAAGATGGTGAAACAAAACTTATTCGTTTTGGCCAACAAGGCGTAAGCGGAGAGGGTGATCCCAGCAAAAGCGATACTAAGGCTGAAAAGGCTAGAAGGAAAGCCTTCAAAGATAGACATAAAAAAAACATCAAACGTGGCAAAATGTCAGCAGCATATTGGGCCAACAAAGTTAAATGGTAACTTTTTATTATGGCAAGAAGATCATGGATACGCTGTAAATGTGGAGCCAAACTACATTCTAAAAAACCTAACAAAATTTGTTACGTTTGCTCAAACAAACAAAGGAAACTAGGTAAAAAACAATTTGATAAACAAAAACGATGATGATACTAACACCCCTTCAAATGGTGCTTTAACAGCTAAAGAAAAAGAAGATTTAATGTTAAGTAATTTTGGGGCGTTAAGATCAGAAATACATTCACTAGCAAAACAGATAACATTAATTAAAACATTAGAAAGAAACATTCTTTTAGTTTTAGTAGGGGCTATAGCTGTAGCATCAGTTTTAGGAGTATTTATCTACAGCTTAGTATAATGATAGTAGAGGTTTAGAAATGTATGAGTATAAAGTAACAGTAGACCGTGTTATAGACGGGGATACAGTTGATGTAGATATCCATTTAGGCTTTAATGTTGTGTTATCGAAACAGCGTGTGAGACTACATGGTATAGATACCCCCGAATCAAGAACACGAAACAAAGAAGAAAAAGTAAGAGGTCTTATATCTAAAGAATATTTAAAAAATATTTGTGAGTCATCATCTATAAGACTTAAAAGTAAAGATAGGGGTAAGTTTGGTAGAATTTTAGGCGTTTTATATAAAGATGACGAAACGATAAGTATAAATCAAAAGATGTGTGAGGAAGGATTCGCAGTTCCCTACTTTGGTGGTAATAAAGACGAATTAGAAGCCTTGCATATGATAAATAAACAAAAATTAATTAACCAAGGTTTGTTGGAGGGGTAAATTGTCATTAGCCCAAGATATATTTGAAACTCTTATAAAAGACCCAGATTTAGATATCCAGGAGGGGCAAACTCGTGAAGATGCCGCTAAATCTGAAGCAGAATATCGTGCTAGACAATATCATAACAATGTAGAAGCTTTATCTTTAGCAAATGAGCCTATAGAAAAATTATTACAGCATTTAATAAAGTATAATGATATAAAGGACATACAGATGAACCCCCTTAATATTTTTAAAACTATCTTAAAAGGCAAAGTCAACGATAAAGATTTTGATTATGATGAAAAAGGTCTTGAGGAAGCTATTGAATATGCTACTCAATTGATGAGAGATAAAAAACACGTTAAATTTTCATGGCATGATGATTATCAACAAAAAAACCTTGAGGGTGATATGACACCTGACGAAGAAACAATAGAAGAAGAATTAGCATCACAGGAACAAGAATCTATTCAAAAATATGGGGTAGTAGAATCAGCTTTGGCTGGTTGGTGGTTTGGTGGAACGCTTGCTGATATGGATAAAGAAAGAGATAGACTTTCACCATCTCAACAACGTGAATTCGATAGACAAATTAACGAATCACTTAGAAGAAAGGGTAAACGATTTAGAAAATCATCCATGCAAAAAGTCCAAGATTTTTTTAAAAACAACGAAGCTTAGTTAAAATAGAGGAGATACAAATGGTTAAAAAAGAAACCACTAAAAAAAGCACGACCGAAAAACCTACTGTTAAAAAAGCAGTAGAAGTAAAAAAAGAGGAACCAAAGCCAAATGGGTATTTAGTTCCCGTTTACTATAAAAATCAACCACTAGCACAAGACGATTTAATTGCCGATATATGGTATAAGTTTTTAGATAATTCAATTACACCTCAATTTCATGCCCCACAGCATGAGGCACATTTAGAAATGATTATTGAAGGTGATATTTCAATTGAAACAAAAGGTAATGTAAGGATGGTATCGAAATCAGACGACCCTGAAGAATGGATAAAAAATCTTATAAATTCACGAGAGTTTTCTGGAAATCCATTTATAGCATCTGAGGCTCAACCTCAATATGAAGCTTAATGATTTTGTTAATAAAAAACATAAAGTAAAATTACAAGCCTCGCCTATAGTTATTAAAAATGAGGCATTAGAAGATAAATATAAAAGTCGCATTTCTGATTTATCAAATGAAATAGATAAATTAAAAGTTTTAGAAGAAGAACGAGATGCGGCTTATCGCAAATTAAATGTTGAAAGAGATAAGCTCCAAACTTCTCAAAAAAAGAAATCTAAATTAGAAGTAGAGTTAATCGCTTTAAGGTCTACTGTTTCTGATCAAGAACTTTTTATGAAGGAAATACCTAGATTAAAGAAAGAAATAGGTGATTTAAACGTTCAAAAAGAAAAAGATAAATCTATACAAACAGAAAATACAAATTTACACGCTGAAATAACTTCGCTTAAAAATACCTTAGAACAAAATCAAACACGATTAGATGAATTAAGCAGGATAGATCAGGAAAGATTATCTGCTACAAATTTTTTAATTAAAACCAAAAAAGAATTAGAAGATATGTCAAATAATGCTTTTTCAAAAGGTCATGAGATTTCCAACTTAAATAAAGACATAACAAATTTAAAGGCTGAGAATCAAAGTTTATTAGAAGAATTAACTGAGAATAAATCAGCTAAAATATCCGCAGAAGAAGATGCAAAAGTTATATTGAGAAAAAATATAGAATTACAAACTTTTGCAAATAAGAATAGTACAATAAATCAAGAGCTAAAAAAAGAAGTCAAAGGAATTAAAGATCAATTGATTTTTTGGAAGCGTGAAGCAGAAGATGTAAGTAAGCAATTAGAAGATGCAGATAATGTTGAAATCAAATTAAGGAAGTGGATAACAAATTTGGAAAATGAGGATTCAAAAACTCAAAACATTAAAGGTAAATTATCTAAGGATGTTACCACTATGAAAAACACTATTTCAGAAATGGGTGGTGTTATAGAGGGTTTAATCAAAGAAAACAATTATTTACGAATGGTTAATAGGGATTTCAGGAAGGAACTTTCTAGGCCACGATATTTAAGTATGGGAGCAATATCCAAAAGAGAGGGTTTCAAAATGCCACAAGGCAAAGAAAATATACGAACGCGAAATTTAGGTAATGCTGTTCCTACTTTATTGAAGTTTAAAGAAGGAGGAGAGTAATGGCAGATAAAGCACCATGGCGATCAGAAATTGAAGCCTTACAGAATTATCAAAAGCATAAGACTTTCACATTTACCACTAGTAGTGGCTCAGCAGAGGATGCAGTTTCTTTAGCTGGTAATATGGAAGAATGTAACAAAATATCCTTTGTGGTGGAATTAGCTGATGCATACATTGAGTTTGATGGGGATGCAACAACTAGCAGTATGCTTATACCTGCAGGAGAGGGTTATTTTGATGAAGGCATTTGGATAGGTACAAAGATTAGTATATTACGCAGTAGTTCTACTAATGCAAAAATCCGAGGTATTATCTGGGGGAGGTAAACTAAATGCCAGGAAGGTATAGGTCAGGTGGGTTGAATAAAGGCAACCTATTTGATTCAAATGTAAAAGCTACATCAATTGATGAAGATATATTTTCTGATCAAGAATCCATATCTGAAGCTGCTGATGGAGATTTAATATTAGTTTTAGACGTATCCGAAACTCCAGACAAAGTAAAATACATTACTAAAACCAACCTTATAGGGGCGGGTACTGTAAGTATTACCAACAACACTGATAACTATGTTCTGACTGGGACTGGTTCTGCTGTAAATGGAGAAGCTAATTTACAATTCGATGGCACTATATTAACTGTAGAAAGTGGTGAAGTTAATATAGATAAATCATCTGGGGACCCACATTTAAGTTTCCAGATAGGAGATACAGATAAATTTACTATAGGAGTTGATGATTCCGATAGTGATAAATTTAAAATTGATACTGGTGGCACAGTTGGTGGTGCTACTAAATTTACTTTAGATTCAAGTGGTAATGTTACGATTGCTGGTGATTTAACTGTGTCAGGTAGTTCTACAGCTTCTGTAGCCACAACTGTGACCATTACAGATAATGAAAGTACAAATGA
>Ga0080013_1000318_pt1 | contig 68251 bp, 93 predicted proteins | sample ETNvirenome_6_85_FD_69236 | JGI IMG/M metagenome (GOLD analysis project Ga0080013, IMG submission 69236) | Marine viral communities from the Pacific Ocean - ETNP_6_85 (SPADES assembly) (version 2) | ecosystem: Environmental > Aquatic > Marine > Oceanic | place: Pacific Ocean | collected 2013-06-19
CCCAAATACTTGCCAGTGGGTTATATCACCATTAGCGCCATCCCACATTTCAGCACCTAGAACTGGAGCTGCGTTATATACTCTACTTCCAGCACCTTCGTTTAATCTATATAAAGCTTTGCAGTCTGTTGGTTGAACACCAGCGCTTTGCACTACTTTTTTAACGGATATATTAGATATAGTACCTATGAAATCCGCGTTTGCTGTTACATACCAATCATCATCACTGGCAATTATAGTTGATTCATAACTACCGTCCGCACTAACATTAACCCCAGCACCCGCACCTTGATCACCATTACCTTTCCATTGTAATGTACCAGCGTCTCTAGTGCAATCAAAACTAACTAAATATTCACTACCTAGAATTAATGAATTATAGTTCTCAGCACCAATTAAACGTGTACTAGCAAAACCAGATTGTCCACCGTCCCAAGTAATAACGCCATCGCCAATAATAGCGTTAGCTGGGTAACTGTATGACTCCCAGTTAGTTGTATTTATATCTTTACTTAATTCTGGTCCTAATATTTGTTCAGCTCCAGCATTATCAAAAACATCTTTGTCGGGGTTCTCCCAATCATATGCTACATCTGATTCTCCCCAGGCTTTCTTATATATTTGAACATCAGCCATCATACCATCCCATTCATCACTACCATCAGCTGGTACCGCACCTATAGCTAAAGCACTAGTACTGTCTAAAGGACTATTAGAGGCGGATGACCAAGTGTGACTAGCTGTGCTATCACGTGTCTCTCTAGAAATAAATTCACCGTTTATATAAAGACGAGGGGCTTTATCTCTATCCGCAGAAACAACTACTCTATACCATGTATCAGCTAGTATAGCTGATCCAGATCCAAAATCGTATGTTAAAGCACCTTCACCCCCGGTATCGTCTACTTTTAAAGCTAATTGATTACTTGAAAGTTTAACTAAAGACCAACCTGAAGTACCATCTCTTTTATCTAATATGCTACTTAAAGAACCAAGGTTATCACAATTAATCCATGCAGCTAAAGTAAAATCCCCAGTTCCGAAATCTAACTCTGGTGAATCTGGTATTGATACATAGTCTCCAGTACCATCAAAATCTAAACACTTTCCAGAATATAATACAGCGTTGTTGTTATTTTTAGAGCAGTCACGAACAGAGTTTGTTATTTCTTTTAGCGATATGTTAGTTATAGTAAAATCACTAGCAGCATTATCGCTGCTAAAAATAGCTAAATGCCCATCAACTGTTGACGTAAAGTTTAATGTGTGATCGCCAGAGGTGTATGAGGTATAGTTTAAGATAGAGGTGCTACCATTGTTTGAAAACAAACCAATGTAAGCCGTGTTGTTAGGTATATTAAAAGATAGTTTGTATTTTTTACCATTAGTAAGAACGTCGTCAGTAGTTTTAATATAAACAGTGCCACTACCATCTGTGTATTCTGCAAAACTATCTTTTACAGTCCAACCGGTTTGCCTTGTCCAACTATCGTTAGGGTTTACTTGCTCAACCGTATAACTTCTAAAAACAGTACCTTCCGCATCATTGAATCCAATCCAACCATCTCCAACAGCACCGTCAGCTTGTGTAGTGATGTACTTGACATTTAAACCTGCTGCAACGATAACTGATTGAGTACCTCCAAAATAAACTTTAGGGTCAGTTCCAGCTAGCGTTACTATGTCAATTGTAACTTTATAAGTTTTTTCATTCTCTAGCAATCCCTCACTTAACAGACTTCGGTATCTTACACCTTCACCTAAAACAGTTGTTAAACCACTAGCATGAGAGAACATATTAGCATCGGAAAAAAATGTAGGTAGACCACCACCTACTAAATCTGGTCCAACACTAAAGTCACCATTAGCTATCTCCTCCTCCCCTAGAGGAGCTTGAGTCTCATCGGCTTTATACCAGGCTTGTAGACCATTCTTAACTAGCCTTCTAATCTTTCCGCTCTTGGTAGAGCTTGATCCAGAGCCCAGCATTAATCTCCTATATAAGCGATGATTGTCCCACTGTCTGGGTTAATAGATGTCCATCTACCGTATATAGTAATACCTTCAGGGAAAGTATTATTAACATCCACTTGTATACCACCAGTACCAGACGAAGCGTCACCACCCGTGTTATGTGCAGCAGCTTCAGTTCCCACATACTCCAGTCCAGCTCCTGCAGAATCATTGTCAGCTACTAAACCACCACTTGAATCAAAAGTGGTATCAGCTAACATAGTGATAGCCACAAATACTTTACCTGTTGGTGGTGTCATAGCTGCGTTACCGTCGTTAAAAGCAGATCCTAACTGCCCAAAACCATATGCGACTTCTGTTGAATTAATTCCCATAATTATTTACTTAAAATTATTTACTATCTTATACTTAGAATATTACACACTTACAACAACAGTTAACTTTATTGGTGGGCATAACATTTCTTATTCTTATTCTCTGTTCTGTTCTTACATCTCTTACCTGAACCAGTTAGTGATTTACATTGGTATTCTTTGATACCATTATTGTTTCTATCACTACCCTCATTAGGTTTATAAGCCTTATGGTAAGTACACTTAGCTGTTTTAGCTTTAGTCTCGATAGTTATACTACATCTATGACCGTTTGATTTAATACCAGAACATCTAACCTGTTTAAAGCCTTCATCTTTTTTCTTCTGCTCTTCAGCTTTCTTCTCCTCTTCCTTAGCCTTCTTTTCTTCGGCTTTCTTAATTTTCTTTTCTTCGGCTTTCTTTTCTTTGCGTTCCACTTTAACCTCAGCTTTAGCCTCTTCTACGTCTTCATCTTTAATACCTATGCTCCAAGTATTCCAACCTAACATCAATGCTACTCTCTGCCACATCTCATGTTGCCCAGTTATAGCTTCATCTATATTATTCGCTTTACGTATAAGTCTATCTAACGGGAAGTTTGTGATACTTTCTACCACATTACCTACAACACTTAGTATAGGGTTATCAATTCTCATCCCCATTTTCTCAGGAACACCCTTGTTGTATTCGTAAGTTTTAATAGCATTCATTATCTTTCTAACCTTACTACCTATAGGTGGAGATAGACTTATCATCTCTTGTACTACTTTATCCCAATTCTGCTTACCGTAACCTTTCTCACGTTGAGCTTTGTACTGTAGAATAGTATTCTTTAGAGTAGAAGCCATAGCACCATAAATACCTGTACCTCTAAGTAGAGTATCGAGCATACCATTGGCCACTCTAATCTCTTTGGTTTTTATAGCCTCTTCTTCTTCGTCTCCGCCAAACAACAGGAACGCTAGTCCAGTCTGAAGACTAGAGAATATAAAGTTCTGTGCAGCCCCATAGTATATAATTCTAGACACATTGGATCTCCAATCACCCCTACCATTAACTAGATCTGATATTGCTTTCTTAGTTAATCTAGTATATTGCATAGGTGTATTTGCCCATGCTAGTATTAATCTACCCAGTGTTCCAGCTTGTTGCTGAGATATTAAATCTGGTCTAGATGATTGCTGAGTTTCCTCTGCTATCTCTTGGAACTCCTCGAATGCTCTTGTTTCAGCATCTTTTTGACTCAATCCTTCTTTAAGATATTTCTTAATCTTATTTCTGTAGAATGTTGCACCACCTGCTGATATAGCAAAACTATCCGCTATCTGTGTAGGTGTAAAACCTACTTGTAATAAATACCTGATAGCAGCTTTAGATTTATCAGCAATCTTAGCTGTTGATACAGAGTCCATGAGTTCGGACATGTTAACATCTAACTGCATACCAGCTCTACGCTGCTTAAGCATATCTGAATTAAACAGAGTTAAGAAATCCGACCAGTATTGTTTTTGATTGGCGAATGCTCCCGCAGCTTTAAATAGATTATTATCTTGCCAATCTAAGAAGTTAACTGTAGATAATGTTTGTAGAACAGCTGATCTAGTGTTGAAGAACATTACAGCACCAACCGACCCATTGATCCAATCTTGGAAGTTGTTAACTATCTTGTCATTACCACTAGCTCTGTTGGTACCTTTCTCCATTCTAAATAGAATGTCCTCTAAAGCATCTCTGAAAGAAGTACCGTATACAGCTTCTATTTTATTTAAGTTTTCAGGAGAGAATATAATATTTTTATTCTCCACCCACTCAGCTAGAAACTCTGATCTATTAATCTTAGTTGTTACATTGTGCAGGTCGGAAGCTATGCTCTCAGTTAACCAGTAGCCCCCAGGTTTTATATAACCCTTAGGCATTCTAGATATTTTACCTAGTATTTCAGCGAAAGCGATTAACTCAGCATCCTTAACTACATGTTCTAATAAATTATCTAAATCTTGTTTTGACAATCCAGGTACTTCATACCCAGCTTGATTCCATAAATAAACTCTCACAGCATTATCTGTAGTAAAGTAAGTGTCACCAACTTTCTTATTTAAACTTTTAACAGCTTTAGGGAAGGTCTTTTTCAGAGCAGTATACTCATCAGACATCTTCTGCTTAGTATTGTTAATGTTTCTAATACCTGAAGCGAAAGGATCTAGCAGGTGCTCCTTAAAGAACTTCATATCAGCATCACCCTGCTTACCTTTACCTAAGAAAGTATATAGCAAACCTTTGAAATCCTCTGCTGAAGGTGGAACGAAGAATTTGAACCTACTAATATTAGCCCCTCTAAGTTTAGCTTGTGCACCAGAGAATTCCTTATGTCTCCCAACACCAGAATCTCTCTCTAACATAGCATTGAATTCAGCACTACCTTCTTTACTAAATTTAAGTTTTGCTTGAACAACTTTAGATTTAATATCTAGTTGATCTAAGACATCCTTAACAGCTTTAACGTTTGGTAGAGCGTCATCAACGAAGTACATGTCATTATATCCTTCATTAAACTTCTGTAACATCCATTCACCTTTCGCAGAGCCTTCACTTTTACCTAGTCCAGTTATATTCTCAAAAGGTATATTAATACCTTTAGACTTTAACCACTCGTGAATAGGTCCTGCGGAATCCTGTTGTCTAGCTGTTACTATAAATACATTTTTAGGCCCATACTTATCTATTTGATTCCTCATCTTCTGTAGCAGTGGGCCATCTTGCCCACCTCTAACATTAGCAAAATCAGAGAAGTCAAACTCGTAACCTTGCTGAGCAAGCTCTGGGCCTTTAATAGGCCATTGATCAGAACTTATCTTAACTTGATTACCAGTTGCTGGATCTGTAGCTACAACAAAATTCTCACCATGTACAATAAGTGTTTCGTCGAAATCAAAAGCGGACATACCTTTAATCAGCGTGTCTCGAGACCACATTCCAGATCTTCTACCAGTACTTAAGTTTTGAAGCCTTATATGTGAAGGTACTACGTTACTATGAATATCGTTAGCTGCAGAAACCCAAGCTTCACCCATAACGTCTGGATTACTTGGGTCCATACTTATTAAAGGAGCTATCTCGCTCAACTCTTCTTTAGTTAAGCTTTTAACTAATGCTAAAGTATCTACGTTAAAGGCCCGAGGTGCACCATCAATTCTAACAGTAGTCTTATGTCCTGAAGCGTCTATTAAGTTATCTAACTTATTGTGTATAACTTGAACGGTGTAATTATCCCACACGTCCTCATTCATAACACCGTCGTTTATATACGATTCTATTATCTTTGATGCAACGACTATCTTAGGAGTACCATGTTCATATTGGAATAGTTGACCAACAGCATTCTTACCATACTTAGCTACTAGCGCTTCATAGTTAGCGGGTACTCTATCAGCGTATGCAGCTTTTCTAAGTGGTGCATTCATATTAGAGCCTAATGCCATTACTAGCAAACCAAAATCACCTGCATTAAAAGAATCGTTAGAATCTTGAACTCTCTTCCACGCTAAATCTAAAGATACCTGAGCCATCTTTCTGGCTTGTAAAGCTTGATTCTTTCTTTTTATAAAAACATCAAACAAGCCTTTACCAGGGTTAGCTTTTTCAGCTCTAGCTATATCTGCGAATAGCGCCTTAGTAGATTCTCCAGGTAGTGTTGTATCTAGTTTAGTTTTAGTACCATCAGGTGATATTAAAATGTACTCACCGTCCTTAGGTCTTACTATTTCATAACCTTTAGGTAGTCCTTTGTTCACTAAAGCTACATAATCATCAACCCCATCAGTTGGCTGCTGCCTATTATCTTGTGGTACAAGTTTACCGTTTTTAAATTTAACATCCCCAATTTTACTACCCTTAGGTATGTCACCATTCTTAGCATCTTTAGCAGTATATCTTTTCCATTTTTTTCCGTATACTATATTACCTTTACTATCTTTTATATCTTGCCAACCAGGTGTATCTATAATTTTACCACCAGGTTTTGTAGCAATAAACCTACCGTCACCCATCTTGCTGCTACTAGCGGATCCATCCTTACCGAAAGCTATCATCATAGTAGCCGCTTTAATCACCGCTTCTTTCTCTCTTGAATCTTTTTTCTTCTTATATTCAACTTCCCACCAAGTCATTCCCTCGAGCTCACCATCTTCGGCTACAGTAAAATCACTTCCCATCCAGCTATCGTCGTTGTAAACCTCACTACGGTCTTCGTAAGTTAGCTCAGGACCAGATTGTTCATACAATGCTTTCGTGGTTAAGACTATATGGTCTCTCTGTTTGTTAACACCATCTATAGTTAGAACTATGTTACCAGGATTAATAGGTTTACCTTTTTCATTTAGAGGTAATAAAGGTTTTAATAATTGTTTAACACCTTGATTATACTCGTTTTTAGTTCTAGTATCTCTTAATATATCTAAAACACTCTTGCCAGATATTGCCTCTCTTTGTCCTTGTAGAACTTCATTTTGAACAACAATACCTTCAAGCTCTTTAACTGTGTCTTTTACTATCTTGTTTATAGTAACTCCAAACCCTTCTAGTTTACCTTTACTAGTTCCAAGAACTCTCGCAGCGACTACACCTACAGCTTCAGGAGTGAAAGCACTCAACTCAGTCACACCTTGGTAGAACTGATCTATTAAATCACCATCACCTTTCTTGCTCCAAACTCTTCTACCTTTACCTTCACCTAACTTAGCTATAGCAGCTTCAGCTATTGTACCATTCTCGTAAGCGTTTCTTCTCATGGATTGATTAGCCTCAAGCTGAGCCATCTGAACTATCAACGCTCTTATAGCACCATCGTTTTTAGTACCACCCTCAAACGTTCCATCAGGTTTTATACCAAACAGACCAAGCCAAGTGTCCATTTCGATCTTGTCCATTTTGGTTTGCGTTGGCTTACCAGCAGCGGTAGCACCTTCAGCAAAAGAAGCTCTATCACCCTCTGTGTACAGCTCCCCCAATTTAGTGTTAGCAGCGCCAGTTGCCACACCACTTCTAGTTTCTCCCTCAGCTAATAACTGGAACATGTTATCATCGAATGTTCCATCAGGATTAACAGACTTATCGTATATTAAAGCTTGCGCTGCCTTTCTCATGTCTCCGTTGAGATCTTGGTCGGCTAATATTCTAAGTGGATCAACACCGAACTCTTTAGATACGGCTTCTAATACTTTAAACAACGGACCGTTAGGTTTTGCATCTGCAGTTTTAGTAGGTTTAAATAATTTAGGCTGACCAGTCTTCTTATCCATTATGGTGTTACCGCTCTTGTCTCTCCTAGTTATCTTTTCAGCGCCTTTAACGAACTCTTTTATATCCTTATATATTAGACCATCCAAAGGTATAGCGGCCTCCATGATGGCATTATCTATAACCTCGGTGGTAGACTCTTGTAGTCCTAAAACTTCCCTAGCTTTTAGCTCGTTAATAACCTCTTTCACTAACTCTTTCCTGCGAGGAGTTAAATCTTCTCCATCTAACCTCTCTAATTCAACGTCTCTATCAGCTAGTATATCATCACCAATAGTTCTACCACTGTCACCTTTAGGTGTACTTAGAGATTTGGCTTGATCCTCAATTTTCTTACGCTTGTTATAAGCGAGCATCTCATCTCCACGAGCTCTGAATATAATAGACTTACCTGCCCCACCAGCAACACCAGTCAACCAACCAAACAAACTATCGTTAGATATTTTGTAACCAGGTTTAAATTGCTCTTGACCATTGCTATCTAACATAGGGTTACCGTCCTTATCTTCTATTCTCTTTGGTAAGAACCTATCTCCTATACGTTTCTTAACATTCTTCACAAACTCAGCCATGTCTTCTGGCTTTATAGTACTAACAACAGGTCCACGTATCGAACCGTCTAATCCGTTAGATTCAACTATTTCTAAGAAAGCATCATAGTAATCCATTGATGCTTCCCATTCTTCTTGAGACTCATACTTAGGATCACCAATGTCTTTATCTGGTGGTATTAATCCACTGTCAGCATCTTTGTCTGTATACTTAGTAAACTTATCAAACCTCTCCATTAAATCTGGATCAGACTTCATAGCCATCTCAACGGTCTTGGAGTGCATTCTCTCAGACTTTCTTTGATCTGGGGTCTTAGCGTCTGTGGTTTTATTTCTAGACCCTTTAGTCATCATCTCTGTGATTCTTGGGTCTACTTTGTTATTTCTAACTGACTTGTGGAAGGCTTTTAAGAAGTCACGAACATCATCTTTGGTATCTAAATTAAGATCTCTTTTGAATAATTTTTGAGAAGCATTTCTAACAAGATCTTTAAAGTTCTGTAATAAACCGTCGTTAAATTCTAAAGTGCCTTCTGATAACATTTCAGAAGCAATTGTCAACATCTCTTCACCTCTCTCGTTCGCAGCGTATCCAGCTATTCTCTTTTCGTAGTTATACCTATCAGATTCACTCTTGAACTTTAACCTCTTGGAATTTAGTAACTCCCTAACTTGTGTACCTAATACTTCTCTAGCTTCAGGATCTTGCTTTATAGTGTTATATATTGCTGCGTGTACAAACTCATGAGCTGCAGTAGCGAACTTACCGTTCTTTAACGCGGTATCTTTATTTATAGAAATATCAAATCCCTCTAACTTTTTACCATCAGCTGAAAATCTAGGCATCATAGAACCGTAGGTACTAGAACTACCCCTAAGCATATTCATAGCTGTAATTCCCTGCTTCTGGAATATCTTAGCTTGTTGTAGATCTTTCTTAGCTTGAGCAACCTGCTTTGGAGTAGAGCTATCGTTATTGATTACGCTATTAGCTCTTTCTATTTCAGTATCAACTTGACCTACCCAGCTTTCAACAGATTTAACGCTTTGACCATATGTATCCTGAGCAATATCCTCTTTCATTTGAGAATCAGAAATCTCTTTAACTTGTATATCTAGTGAACCACCTTTAGCTTTTATATCGTTGTTATACTTTTCGATTAAAGCCATCTGCTGTTTGTGATGCTTAGTTACATCCTTAGGCGGGTATTTATCTATTATCTCATTCTTTCTTTCTAAGTTCTTAGTATAAGACTCGTTTAGCTTAGCTATTTGTTGTTGCTTAATATCGTCAGGTAGCGTCCTATCATTTTGTATTCTACTATACTCTTTGCGCAACTTTCTATTATTAGCATCTAACTTTAATAATGTAGACTTCTCCTTATCGAGCATATCTATCCTATTAACGTCAGTTTCTATTAACTGTTTATTAGTAGATAGTAACTGTCCTACCTCTTCTTGTAACTCCGTTCGTTCGGCTTCAGACATAGTGTCTTTGCCTTCATGAAGCATTCTATTAACTTGTTGTAATCTTGCGTTATTAGAATCCAAAGCCTGTCTAGCTGACACAGACTGGAATGGTGCCATAGCATGATTAAATAGTATTGGTGTTTTTATCATACCAGACATTAGAGTACCACTAACAAAGGACTCTAATCCACCATCAAATAATCCTACATCTTTACCAGTAGACCAATCTAAGACATTATTAGCTATCTGAGCAGCGAACTCACTACCACCTTCTTCTACGAAATCTCTACCAGTTCGGTAAAGAGCGTTAGGACTGATAACTTTTTGTCTAAAATATCTAGCAGCACCTTCTAAACCTGCATCCCTAGCCTCTTTAACTGTACCTCTCAAAACACCTTTGACGTACTTCATCTGACCAAGAGTAATCCTTTCAGATAAACTCTCAGCAGTACCGCTTAGTAGAGAAACACCCATCGTAGTCCAGAAGCTATGGTCCATACCATACTCCCCACCACTCTCCTTGAATGCTTTTCTCTCTTTCTCCATTATGTCAAACTTCTGACCAGCAGCGCTTGCACCCATTAAAACTAATCCAGCCGTACCACCGGTAGCCGCCATTAAAGCTAACTGAGGTGCTTGACCTGCCAACATTACAGCGGCCCACTCCCCTGCATCTGATATACTTTTGATGTCATCGAATACCGGAGGGTCTTGCACTGTGCTTGAGACGTAGCTTTGGAAGTTGTCGATAGCTTCCTTCGCTCCCTCTCTAGCGGTTGGAGTCTCAGAATCCCCATCCCAATCCACACTGTGTCCTTGACCTGTTATTAATTTAGCTACGTTAAGGACATCTTTCATCCAAGGCGTATCATCTAAATAACCTTCTTCAATTAAATAGTCGCTAGTCGCACCGAAAGGGTTGATCATGTAGGTGAACTCTTCTATACCTTGAGCTAGGTCTATAGCACCATTCATTGTTGCTACACCCATTTGAGTACCCAACTGGTGGTTCTTACCTAAAGCATTGATATAAGAAGCCATTTGGTTTTCTTCTACTCCAATTTGCCCTAACTTCCTAAGACCAGAAGCTCTTGCATCTCCCAGCGCTTTTAAGTCACTAGTCAATCCATTGTACTCATCTATAATAGTTTGCTGCTCATCTACTAAACTGTTTATAGCAGATTGGTCTGCTTCTATATTAGAGTTATACTCATCTATGAGGGTTTGTTGTTTGTTACTTAATGATTCTAATTCTTCGTTTGCAGCATCAACTTGAGCTTGAGTAGTATATTTTCCAGATTGTACTTTCTTTATCTGCTTTGCTATATTATCTATATCAGATGTAGAATACTTTTTGCTTTGTATTTCTTCTATCTTAGCGTTAGTACCCTCAATATCTATCTTTGGGGCTAACTCTTTAAGCTCTGTTATTTTATTGTCATAAGCAGTACTAACTATATTCATATTACCTATAGCTTTCTTCTTAGCATCACTTAAATTATCTAGTGATTTTTGACCTTGTTTTTCTAAGTCTTCTTGAAGATCAGTTTTAAAAATAAGATTCCCCCAAGCTCCATCTAAATTCTCTATCTGACTTGTTATATTCTTTAAAGTAGTTTTACCATTTAAAGTCTGCTCTACAAGTTGCTTAGATAATTCGGCTATCCCAGGATCGTGTCTATCTATCCCGTTGTATACATCCTCTAAGTTAGTTTCACCACTAGAATATATAGATAAATCTTTTTGCTTTATATTAGAGTTCATGAACTTTCTTCTCTCCTCACCCTCCAAGCCGAGTTCATCAGCATACCTCTCTTTCGCTACTCTCATTCTAGCGATTTGATCTGATTGACCTATATCCCCTTCGTCCAATCCTTCTAGTTTCTTCTTCAAAACTGATGGCACGGGTTTACCCATCGCCTTCATTCGTTGTGCGACTAAAGAATCGATAGTGTAAGGATTCATCCCAGCCTTACCACTAGAAGTACTAAGCTCTCTAATTACACCTCTTCTCACTTCAGCTTCCTCAGCTTCCATCTCAGGAGTTATAGCATCGACTTGGTCCTGTAGGTCTAAATACTCATTATACCCAGTATTAGCCTTACCTTTGTTTATAGACTTTTGCTGTACAGTAAGATCTGTTAGGTTTTGCATACCCCCTACGGCATCTCTACCACTTGTATTAGCTTCAGCGGCACTCTGACTAGATCTACTAGCATTTTCTTTCAACCATTGAGTCATCTCATTGGCCACACGTGCGTCATTTTTACCCGCATTAATAAAGTGGTCTACAGGGAAGGATTTGCTTTTACCGTTTTTAGCTGTGATTTTTATAGAATCACTCCAATCACTGTCATCTTCAAACTCAAATCCATACTCGGAATACGTAGATCGAAACTCGTTTAAAGATTCACTATCGTCTTTGTCTATCAAGCTAGCTTCTACAACCGGTACATTTTCACTTCCCCAAGCTTTATCTTTTAGTCTTTTCTCCTCTAATATCTTTACAGCTTCTCCGTGCTCTGGATTATTCTCGTCAATAGGTATAGTTTCACCTGTACCGACAGTTACCCAACCATCCTCGTCACTATAACTGTAATCATCTGGATTTAAACCTAGCTCTTCGAATTGTTTAAGATGAGGGTTTTGTATATCTACCTCCCCCAGCTCATCCATAGCTGCTTGAGTATTCTCATCGAAGTTGGATTCCGAAGAACCATCTTCCGATCCTGATCCCGTATTTTCTTGTTGATTGTTGTTGGACAGATTCGTCCCTTGATCTGATGCTGTAGTCTTCAGCTCTGCATTTGCACCCACTACATCGCTGTTTGTCTTTCCCTGATCAGTGTTTTCTTCTACTAATTGAGCATTTGAATTTTCACTTAACCATGCTTTACCAGTTTCCGAATCTACATTTACATTGTATACTGTAGGATCGTTAGGCAGTTTGTATTTCTGTCTTCCCATTTTACTGTTTCGTTAGTTACCCGTTGTTAAAAAAATTATCCTATATCTACTGACTTACTGTCAGTAGTTTTTTCTTGTACTCCGTGAGTTTCTTCGTGACCTTTGTTATATTGCTTCTTCGCAAACTGCACAAAGTACTTTTTAAGTTCGCCTTTTAAGGCATCTTTAGTGGCTGGGGAGGTTGTGAATTCCTTGACTATGTCTTCTACGTCTTCATCACTTAACTCGCCATCATCAACTATACCGTCCCCTCCATCACCTTCTATCTCCTTGATCATGTCCTCAGGTATGCCTAAGTCCGCGTACGTCATACCTACTAACTTAGTTTCCTGTAGGAGATGATCCTTAAACGTGCCACTACCATCACCTAACATCTCGTCGTGAACTAGCGAGTTTATATTACCATTCTTTATCATTGTATTTACACCACCGATAACTTTACCTTCATCAAACTTACCATCCTTCTTAGCTTCTTTACCCATCTTCAGTTGAGCTAAACCTAAGTTGTTAACAGTCTCAATGCTACCATTATCTAATCCATCACCACTTAGTAAGTTGGTTAAAGCACTTTGAGAAATCCACTCTCCGTTTTCATCTACAACGCCCATCTCGTATGATTGTTCACCATCTTCGCCTTCGCTCTGCTTAGGTGACATTGTTATTTCACCATTTAATAACTTGCTGTACCATTCCTTTCTTTCTGGTGAAACTGAATTACTAAAATCCCCGTCCTCCTGCATCGACGCCACGTCTTCTAAACTACCTTTATATGTAGCAACATCACCGGATAAGTTATTCATTCTATTCATTATCTTACCTCTAGCCTTCTCATCACCGTTTATGTAATCGTCACGCCAAGCATTTACTATATCATGTGTAGCATCGTAGTTACCTTCATCCAGACTACCGCTCTGCAAGAACTTCTGAGAAGCTTCAGAAAAATCACCATCTAGTTTAGCCAACCTAGCTTTCTCATCAGCCTCCGCTTTTACCTTCGCGGTATCAACCTCCTTCTTCTTAACCTCTGCTTCAGCTCTTTTTGCCCCAGCAATTTTACCGACGGCAGTATTCAAGTTTTGACCCACCCCTTGTTTAGCGGCATCAACCCTTGACTTGGTATACTTGTTGGCATTGTATGCCCCTTGAACTAATGTTGTATCTGTAGCCATTATATATATTTTATATTACATTCCACCAGTTAAACCACTTGTGACAGCACCTGCGGCTTGGCCGATACCGTCCCATTTAGCAGCTTCATACCCAGCGGCTTGTTCAGCAAAACCAGCTGTCTCACTTTGAGCCATACCTAACATTGTGGAAACTTTATCTCTCTCCATATTCCTTGATAGTACTTCACCTTCTCTCTCTAGACCTTGTAGTCTAGAAGCTTCACCACGTTCTAATTTTTGGTTAGCCGCTTCTTGTTCACCTATACTAGCCGCTGATTTCTGAGAGGCCAACTGACCTGATTGAGCCATCTGTTGAGCTAACGCCGCAACACCACTACCACCAGCGGCACCTTTCATTTGATCCATTATATTAGCTCTCTGTTGTTGCCCTTGTTGGTTTATCATCTCAGCTTCTTTCTGATTAACAGTAAGATCTTCCATAGTATTTTCCATATTCAAATATGGGTTACTAGTATCTAGCCCAGCGAACGCAGCCTTTTGTTTAGCCATCTCAGCTCTAGCTTTTTTCTCCTTTCTTTCAGCAGCTTTCTGCTTTTTGTTGGAGCCTATAGCTTGAGCTACACCGACTCCGGCACTAACTACTGCTGCTCCTGCTAATAAAAACGACATACTTTATTATTTTTTATTAATATATTCTTCATATTCCTCGAATGTTGCTGAGACAATTTCTCTCTCCAACTCCTCTATATCTTGACAGTTTGTAGGGTTCTTGTGAACGTTTACAAATACTGAATCTTCATTCGCATATATAACCCTCTTAGTTCCGGGTGTTGCCAATACGTAACAAGGCGCTATGTATTCTAAACTCTCCTCCTCTGTAGCAACAGTAATATGTCCAGACAATAAAAACCATACATGTAAATGATTATGTATAGCTCCGACAACTAAACTGTCTTTATTCATTGTCATCTGTCTAACGTAGATACCGTCAGCGAATGTATGTTCTAGTGGGAATATCTCAGAGTTCTGATGTGTAACGATGTTAACTCCATCTGCATTATCTACTAAAAGATTTTGCAATCCCTGTATTTGCTCTCTATTATTTAGAGCTACTTCCCTGCTTTCAGCTTTAGATAATTCATTCTTAGGCATATAATTATATTTGATTTACTCATATATAATCACAGTTATAAGACTTTATTTACTACTCTCGAAGACATCACAGCTAGTGGCAAACATCTCTCCCTTCTCCAAAGAGTTATTCCTAAACTGGACTAGACTATAATAACCTAGAGGTGAACTCATATTAACCGCGTTGTCCTTACTGAATAATATAAAACTATCTACTGGAGGGATAGGCGTTGTAGTACTAAGTGCTGTTACCTCTATAGCATTAGTTGAATTATTAATACTAGCTATAGTACCTAGTTCTACAATGTCCGAACTACCGGCTGTACTAAATCCTGCTGTACTCGTAGTCGGGCAGTAGTAAGCTGTATCACCAATTTGCACTGATGTGTTTATTCCCCAAACTGGAAATGTTAGTGTTATAGTTGCCATATTATGAACCTGCTGTAAAAGTGAATATATCTTGCATATCTATAGTAAGGGTGACATCTTTAGTACCGTAACTCTCAAAGTCTATAGTACCAGTTATTTCAGCGTAGTCGGAATTAGTATGTTGACGTGCTACTAGACTACGTATAGAAATTACATTACCATGATCAGTGACACTTTCAGTAAAACTAGATGAGGTATTATCATCACCGCTAGTGAAACCAACTGGCTGTTTATCCACAGCAAAAGTACCAGTAGCAGTAAGTTCTAAAGTAAAATCAACAGAAGTATTACCTTTACTATCTGACCTCCAGCTTAAATTATCTACATCCATACCAGCTACGCCAACTTGAGTAACAACGGTAGGACCTTTAGCAACTGCAGACCAATCAACTCTAACATCACTATTTGTACCTTCTACTTTTATAGTTGGATTTTTATATTGAGTGAAAGTATTTGTTACAGTGTTATTAGCATTAGTATTGTTTCTTGACCCATTGATTTCAGTATGCTTACCCATTATAGCACCAGAGGTCCCAGTCATAGTGAGTGAGTATGTTCTCTCCGCTAGTGAACCTACACTTGCAAATTCTACAGGTATACTAACCTCAGTTTTCCCTGAACCTGAAGGTAGGGTGTATGAAGCTGGGAAACCATCTATAGATAAATTATGAGTTCCAACTGCTCCACCAATCGTTGTTTCTACTATATCAACATCGAACGTTGCTCCCGCATCACCTACAACGGTTAACTTGTCATCGTCCAAAGACCCACCGTCTGGTATTATGAAACCACTTGGGTCTAAATCAACTATGTAGAAGTTTGTGCCGATAGTATCTACAACACTCCCTGTTACTGGTCTAGTAATTTCCTCGGCAGAGAATAGTAGTCTAGTAGTAACGTTAGGAAAGTATTGACCTGTAGTATTATAGTCACTAGCCCAAGAATTATTACTTAAGTCAACATCATCTGTAAACATTAAATCAAATTTGTACGTTTGTAATAGATTGTCACTATCGTAAGTTTCTACTACATTAAGTATCTCAAATTTATCTGTACCCTCAAAGCTACCATCAACCCCAGCTAAGGACACTGGTGTTATTTGGTAGTCAGGATAATTACCAGTATCAACTTGTATAGTAACTTCAGCTAATTTTATTTGAACCCCAGGTTCTACAGGGCTTTGTGTAGTAAAATATACTCTATCATACATCGGATTTGCTGATAGACCACTATTGTCTATTTCATGTATAGTTATATTATCACCAGCTACAACATTCAGGTCTTGGAAATGCGTGAGATCTGCTTCTAAAAGAACAGCTCTTAGATTTATTAAACTAGCGTCAACAGCATCACCATCTATATCTATAGTTAAAGTTGTATCCGAACCTGGCATTGTATAACCATTCTCTAGATCTACAACCACTTTAACTTTGTTATCAGCTAATCCTGCGGTCGTAGTATCAGCTAATGTTATACTATAAATAGCTATATCTAAAACCACCCCATTTGTACCGTTAATAAACTCTAAACTACTAGAGTTTTGCGAATAAGTTCTATCAGCTACATTAAAATCTGTGGCAGATACCACCCAACCAGGATCTGGCGATATATATAACACTTGAGATATTATATTCCCTTGATCTTGTGCTACAGCAGTGCTAACACTATCTATTGAACAATTTGTTAATGCCATATTATTCTCCGTCTTCTTGAATTGTTAATATAAATGATGGTGTGTAATCAGCTGAGGTAGCACTAGCTTGACCAATACCCTGTACCGAAAACTCACTAGTATCTAGATTACTCAATGTAGTAGTTATACCTAGTATATTGTTAAACCACTTACCCTCTTTCTCCATAAACTCTTTAACCTTGCCATCTTGTTGATCTGTAGCAAATGAATTAACATACCACCCAGTTTTAGCATTTAAGTTGTAGTAGTTACTATCATTAGCGGTAAGAGAATTACCCGCTGCGTCCGTAACCGCTTGAGTTGTAAATTGATCTATCTTAGCTTGAGACCCTTCATAGTTTATAGTGGTAAACCCTTTCACACTGCCAGGGTTGTCATTAAATAGCACATCTATACTAGAGTCGTATTGAACGCTATAAAAATTATTAGCATACGGTAATGCATTAGTTGAGGTTGGATCATGAATGATATTAGGTTCTATATGGTGCGACCATATTCTACCTTCAGTGGCAGTTAAGTATTCGTCATTTATAGATAAACCAGTTTGAGGAATGAATGATTTAAAACTAGTCCAACCCTTAGTTTTTTCACTAAAAGATATAGTTTTATCCGTGTATGGACCCGTTGTCCACGTTATTCCCTCAACCTTGTCATATCTTGGGTACGGTGGCGTGTGTTTTAGAGATAAGTTATATTCACCCTTAATCTCGTCAAATGATCCTAAGAGCTGATGGGTTACTTGAAGGTTATCTCTAAAGTATGAAATCATTCCGATGTCCGAGATAGGTGTTAACCCATCTTGAGATAATCTAAGAACTTTATTTCTTTGCTTATCAGTGAAGTATATTCTATAGCCATCTCTAGCTAGTGATTCTGGGTTAGATGATATACCGAAATCCCCAGCAAAAGTCTTAGCGTCGCCTAGTACAGCGTTAGATGCTGTAACATTAGCGCTACCATCAGCGTTGTATAATGCATCTTTGTTGGCTAATATTTGTAAAACTTTATCTTCACAGAATGTGACTAAGTTAGTATCTCTACTCTTTAGAGCTTGTATTGAGCCATAAGAAGGATTAAGATCTTTCGTTATAGCTTCTGCCATATTAAACTCATTAAGTCTATTGACACCGCTATTAGAGTTGTATATACCTGAGAATATCAAACCGTTAGCTCTCCTTTCTTCACCATAAGTGTCCAACATTGTAGAGACTTTAACTCCGTTATCTATTGTTGGTGCGTTAAAATCATCTCGTATTCTATCTGATTCCAATCCGTTACCAAAGGTATAACAGTTAAACCAAGGTAGTATTGTCTTGTACTTGTATAGTTCATTATCTAATTGATAATAACCAGTAACACTTCCAGATGATACGTAATTATCGTCCTCAGTATCCATTACTCCCCAGAAACTTAACACTTTAGATTCTGTTACAGTACCATCACTATGAGTAAACCTTAGTAAATCTCCCACTTGTATAGTGGTAACTAAACCACTAGTATCCTTAACACCAGCTATATCTCTAACTATAGTAGCTAGGTAAGCCTCAGGTATACTTATATTACCAGTACCAGGTCTATAACAAGTTACTGTTGAGTTTATAGGGGCGAAAGCTTCATTAGTCTTCTCAGTAAGATACATTGGTAAAGCACTTGTGGCTTCATAGTAGAGATCCATACCAACGTCTTCTTTAGGTTCTGTCTCCCATATAGCATTACCTTCTGAGTATTCCTCTGAATCAGAGGTTGCATAATATGCTTTAACAAAATCTATAGATGCTTTACTCTTACCAGAGTGATCAAGTTCTCCTCTAGGATCCCACACAGAAGTATCTAAACCTGTGTATGGGTTGTCAGCTCGAGAAAAGAATGTTCTAAATGTTTTTCTATGACCTGAGTTATTATCACCCGTATAGTATACACAACCACCTTTCATGTAGTTAACAGCATCATTGTTACCACTACCGTGCTTACCGCGAACTTGGTAAACAACTTCATCAGGATCGCCTCTAAATCTAAACAATGTACCCGTAGTTATCATTTTATTTCTAAAATCAGCGGCAGCGCCTGAACTTGGTAAGGATTGTCCTCTATTCGAGAAATCTAAAGAGCTTTTTGTACCGTCATTAACTTGAGAGTTAAAACCACCTAACCCCTCTCTCTCCCCTAAACTATGATTCTCAGCTGCTTTCGCTTCATCTAAGAACCAATGTGTTTTGTTAGCACTGGTATTCCAAGAGTTCCAAAAAGCTTTAGTATCGGTTTTATCAGACGTATCACAACCAGTTCCAAAACCGCTAGGTGCAGACACAGTTGAGCCTGTCCAATGACCAAACCCAACCCAACCATCACCAGTGTAATCACCAGTAGTTGCTGCGGAGCTGTTAGCAGGGTTAGTGGCTGTAGTAGCTATATAGTTATATTTATAAGATCCAACAGTATTATATACTAAGTCAGAAGCTGTCTGCTGTAATACACTACTTATTAAGGTTGAATCTTTATATATCTTAACAAAGAATCTACCATCAAACTCTGGTTTGTTTTCTACAACGTCCTCCTTTAACTCTAATTCTATCGTTACAGTTCCGTAATCTGCTTCTTCAACTCCAAATATTTCATACATACTAGCAGAATCCCCAAACGGCTCTATAGTGGTGACTTGATGGATAGCATCATTCATCCTACTAACCTTAACCCATTCAGAATACTTTATCACACCATCTTTAATACCTCTAATTCTAGCGTAACCAATACCATCGAACTTAATATCCTTGAAAGAACTCTCCCAAGGACCCCCGTTAAGTGTTACTACCATAGCAGTACTTAGTGATGCTAACGTGTTGAGGTCAGAATCTATAGCAGAGCTACCTAGTATTTTCTCTGTAGTCTTTACATAGTTTGGGGCTTCGTTTTCTACAGCTAGTATTTTATATCTAGCTTCCTCCTCTACTATATTATCATTACCATGCTCGTTTTTAAGTATTAAGTAGGTCTCTATATCAACCTTATTTCTATCCGCAGACTGAAAAGAGATCCATATATTACCATCTTCAGAGTCATACCACCTATCCATAACAAGGTTGTAATACTCATTCGTAGTTTCTTTAACATAATACTTATAGTAATCCATCCAGTTAGATGGGTTGTAAGAGTTAACCTCGTTTTCCCAGTTCTGTTTAGCAGATAACTTTGTTATCTTTGGGGCGTTTACTTTTGGGTTATGAACATCAGCATTAATTAAAGTGGCTTCACCTAAAGTGTCAATACCACTCAAGCCACCCATACCTAATACAGGTGTTTCTCTACCGTGCTTGTCTCCAAATACTACTCCAACTTTGTATTTTCTAATAGACTTTAAAGACTTCCTACCGTAAAGTTCACTACTAGTAATTCCAGTTCCAAACGTTACCCCTGACGAGTACTCTTCTTTCTCTAATTTTTGGGTTATAGTTATTGGCTGTTTAACATCGTAGTTCTGTAAGTAGTTAGCGTACACAACTCTATTACCAGTAACCTCTTGAGCTTTTGCTAAACGAGGTACGTTATCCCATGCTCTCAATATTTGTGAAGACGGTAGAGTTCTATGTATCATTTCCGATGTTATCTGTAGTACACCTGAACTACCACTACTAGAAGACTCTAACCACTCTGGATCTAACCCTCTTTTTATAGTCTTAACTACATACACGTTAGGTGAGACTGTATCCTTATATAGTATATCTACCTCTGTAACGTCATCAGGTCTCAAATCATCTTCTACTACGAAATCAGTTATCTTTAAACTTTTGACTCCATTAACCATACCAAGGTTATAGCCTTTCTTAGGTACGAAATCAAATACTGATGGTAAGAAAGCTAGCTCTGACCAAGGGGAGAAGGACGAGTACTCTCCATCTTGATACTTATATCTATATGCAAACCTACCAAACTTCAACTCGAATAGAGATTTGTCTTGCTCTAGTTCCACACTAAACATTACATTAGCTGATGTTATAGCTGTGTCTATAGTTAGTATTTCTATTTCATATATATTACCAGATACTGATACAACGTTGGCTCTAACCTCTAAAGGTGTAGTAGTAGAATTGTGTTCAAAAATAATTACATCTCCTTCATAGAAAGTAGCACCAGTAATTTCGACGTTAGGAACTATATCACCGGCAACTCTTAAATTCCCATCATCAGCTATAAATACATTAAGTGAGAATCCCATAACATTTTCACCTTCTCTAGAAGTCCTTGACATCTCAAGTTTTGGTGAAGTTCTAGGAGCTCTTTTAATAACTGTAATATGCTCTTCTTTAAGGTAAGCGTCAGTACCAATATCTACATCACTTATAGGTACTAACGTATTGTTAGCTGAACCGGGCTGTTCTATGTACAGTTTGCTAGGTTGACCAAATGATGGAGTGCCAGCTTTAGATCTTTTTATATTAATCTTCTTTGGCTCTGAATTGTTGTCAGTCCAGAACAGAAAGTCATCTATTATATTTATACCAGTTATTAGTTTACTTTCTTGAGCCGAATTTCTATGAAATCCTAATACTGGGTCAGCAGTGAATATCCAATAAGCCGGGTTTGTATCACCTACATCTACACACACTCTATCGAAGTGTACAATATTACCAATTACATCACGTACAACAACTTTGTCGTAGTTAACACCATCCCACAACACTTGTTGCCCCGCGGTATTAAATGCTTGAACCCTCATACCTGGCTTGATATATTTAGTGCTACTCAAAGTCACTTGAGAAAAATCACCTGATATAGTATCTGGACTTCCCACATCATTATCATGATACTCAAATACATCAGTAACAATAGGTGATATAGTTCTAGTGGTAGTATCATACTCCACTATCATGTCTTTAAATGTCTTAGACTTGGTTATTTGAGTAGCATCACCGAAGAGATTCACAGGTGGTGATGCTATAAAGAAGTATACTTTATTAGTTCTTTCATTAGCTATAGATCCAACTACCTCACTTTGTTCACCCAACCAGTTTATAGTAGACGAAGCGTTCTTTCCATAGGGGTATGTTTCATACCTCTCTATATTACCATGTAAAGTTTGAGCAGATCCAACGTCACTTCCATCAGATGTCCTAACTTCTATATTTAAAGCATCTCTATACTCACCGTTAGGTACTAACCGTTCGTCGAAATCCTTGTTCATTTTTCCAGCTTGGAATGTATGTTTTATTTCTGACATAAACTACTACTTAATAGGTTTACTAATTCCTCTCAATACTTGAGTGAACTCTTCCATTTTAATATTCGAAAGTCTAATCTTAGCCTTCCTAGTTTCTGCAAACTTTTCTTTCTTAAATCTTTGCACTACATATTCAGGTATATTAGATCTTCCAGACACCAAGCCATACATGATGTGTTTATATATAGCTTCCTCACAGAACTTGTGAACTACCATCTCAGCGTCAGTACCTAGACCATCGCTAATATATTTTAATATTATAGTTTCCCCAGCTAAGTCAGATCCAAAGTGAATGTACCCAGTTGAGTTGTCTATATAGAAAGTACCGTTTACCTGTGTATGCTGCGGATCTAATCCATATCTACGACCTCTATTGTCAAGTCTTAAATAATCTGTATCATCTGAATCTTGATTTGTGTTAGAAGTTGGAATAGTGTTAAATCTACCACGAGTGTCTGACGTATGTGGTGGATCTATTTGATTAGTCTGCATCTGCAAGGCTCCATCATCATATATATAATTACCAACGCTATTTTGATTTATAGGAAAAGGATTAGAAGTTCTACCAGTAGGATATAAAGGCTTTTCTATACCATTAGAATCCACTCTAACTATTTTAGTGTAGTTAACGTAATCTTGAGGTAGGTACATAACTAAAGTACTAGGTACTTCTATCTCGTAAGCTTTGTGAGAACGTAGAACGTCGTATGATAATTCTTGTATTGCTCTCATCCCGTGGAACTGCACATCAGTTCTACTAACTTTAGATAGTATTTTATTCTCGCCCACATATACGACCATAAAAGAACTTATAATATCATCTAGTGATACAAACTGGTAATTCCCCTTGTTACCGGTAGCGTTGTTATAAGCCTCTTGTGTAGTATTATCTAATAACCCCATAATTATTTATTTTCGTTCGCCTCCTTAACGGCTTCGTTTCTAAGTATAACTTCAGACAAGCCAGGTTTGTTTATAACAATACCAGCTAGTTCAAGTATTTTATTTGTCAATGTACTCTCTTCAGATGCGTGTAGGTCGAAATCCGTTGAAGCATTAGAGTTGTATAAAGCTTTATCTCCGACAACTACATAACCCCAATTTGGTTTAGCGGGTTTCTGGATGTAATCACACTGTATGGCAGTACTCAAAACTGGTAGAACACCTATAGTCGTAGCATTTTTTCTATAGAACATTCCTCTACTAGTCTTAGAAGGACTTAATCTCTTATTTGATTTTATATACATCCAATCATCTTTATCAACTTCCTCATAAACTACTGGGTCACTAGCTGCTGACACTGCACCCATAGTTACACCCGTGCTAAGCTTCGCCTCAGAACCTGTTATACCTAATTGTTTATATGTCAGTATAGCAGTGGTAGTTGAACCGTTCTTTAAAGCTGCTGTGTGATATGGGTCATTGTCGTTTATCGCATTGATAAACTTACCAGTCACAGAGGCCGCATCAGCACCACTTAAATCCCCAACAACTAATGTACCAGATATAATATGAGTACCACCAACACCGTCATTACTCGTATCAAATCGCACCAAAAACGTCGCCTCCCCAGCAGCTGCGGTACCGGTGCCATCATATATAGCCCTCAATGCTATAAAATCTGTATCATCTGCGATACTACTAGCTGCCGCAAAGGTTAGTTCTACAGTCCTAAAATCTTGCCCATCATAAACAGATTCAAGCCAGTGAGTGTTAGTGGGTAATACACCTGCAGAGCTAACTTCACCACCTACAACTCTATGTATAGAAATCTTTTCACGAAGCATATCTATATCGTCAGCTGTCTTACTCTGATTACCCGGGCTCAACAGTGACGTCTTATACTCGTGAAAGTACATCTCGAAAATATCGTTCTGAGCTTTATCAGCTAATAGGTTAAACTCCTGAGGGGTTACATAACCTCTCTGTTCCTTATTAGCTAAAGCTAAAACTTTCTGGTAAACATTATCTATACTTACTGCCATCTTATTTTTATTTTATCTACTAAAACCCTTGTTCCCATTGGGTTCTATTTTACAATATTATAGTTACATATTAAAGCGAGGAGTTAGTATAGGGTAAAAAAAATAGCCACCCGAAAGGATGGCTATTAATATTAAGTTTATTAGTTGTTAAGCAGCGTCAGCTGTAATAGCTACCGTTGTAATACCAGCACAAATATACTCATCACCGGCATCATCAGCAACTACAACTAGTTTTTGATGAAACTTTGCCATAGGTGCTAGAGCAGTTGCTAGAACTTTTAAAACGTTCTCTGATTCACCATCAGCACAACCTAAAGCTATCAATTGTTTGTTTGCCCCACCTGTTATAATATTTATAACTTGGTCTCCAGCGTAGATCATTTCAATTCTTTCCGGAGCAATAGCAACCGCTACTTCGTCTGTAGCAGATCTAAAAAATAATAATGGTCCCATTTCTTTTCTTTTTTTAATGGATTAATAAATAATTGTTTGTGAATTTAGGTTTTAAGTTTAAGGATTAAGGTTTGTGCTTATTTAGTATTATAAGAAACGGTTATGATAACCGCTTCTCTATATTAGTATATACTTCCATACCTTCATCAGTTTTAAACCATGATGCAAGTGCGGAGTATGGGTGTTCGTCAAACGGAACTGTCATAAGTTTTCTATCGTTAGATCCCCACATAAAGTGTCTTTGATCTGATGATAACTTTATAATGTTTAGTTCTGTTGCTTTAATACCAAAGTTCCTTAGTTGTACATTATCGTCATTAACTAACTCTAAGAACAACGCTGGATTTCTCTTAGCATATAATAATAAATCTCTTTTAAGTTCCTTAGAACTCATCTCTGATACTTTAGAACCAACCTCTACACGCATAACAGCTTCAGCCATATCGATGTCTAAGTTTTTAGCAGCGTTCATAGCTTCTAATTCTAACTCCAAAACATCTATCTGATTCTCAGCTACAATTTGAGGTTTATGTTCGTAGAATATAGTACCATTGTGTGGGTGTATTGAAAGTAGTTTCTGCAATATAGTTTTTTCCTTCTCTACAAATAGCGCACCATTTCTAAAGATGATATGTTCTAATCTTTGATCGCCAGTCATCTCGTCAACGAATGGAGTTCTTTGATTTTGACAATACTTTAACTCTCTCTCATAACCTTTCTCTTCATCAAAAAAGTACACACCAGCAGATTTTATCATCCTTGATAGAGGCTTTGATCTACCTTTCAAGAAGTATGTTCTATCTTTTATTTCCCACTTTGGTTCAATGGGTTTAATAGGTTTTTTTGGAACCTCTACTTTAGGTGTCTTAATAACTGGTTGTTCCATTACTTCAACCACCTCTTGTTCTACTACAGTTTCTTTCACTGTAGCTTTTTTTGTTTGCTTTTTAGCCATGATATAATATAATAAAAATTAAAAAAAATAAGGTGGGGCCGAAGCCCCGTCCTATATTACTTCATTAACATGAAGTTGTTTGCACCTTGAGTAACCAAACATCTTTCAGAAAGCATGTGGATTTGCATAGCATCTAAAGCAGATGTAGTAGCTCCAACTGAACCAGTAGTCCAAGTCTTCATTTTTCTGTTGTCAGTTTGAGAAGCTCTGTAACGAACATGTAAGAAAGGACGCTTCATGTTCTTTCCTAAGTTTTGATCGTAAACAGATGATGTACCAGCCGGTACGATAACTCCTCGGATTGCACCTGCTGCGTAAGCAGCATTAATACCGCCACGAGTAGCTTGATCGTTTAGGTAACGGAAATCAGATTTGTAGAAGTCATAAGAACCTCTTCTGAAACCAGAGAAACCTAAGTTTAAAGCCATATCTTCGTCGTTGTCAAATACCCCATAAGAAGTACCACCAGCTCCGTAAGAATTCATAGAAGCTAACATGTCATCAATCGCTAAAGCAGAAGCTCTATTTACGAATAACATATTCTCTTCAATAGCACCTTGCTTATCAAACTCTGCTAATATAGCATCAAATTCAGCTAAGTCAGTAGCAGCGTTAACACCAGAAATACCAGAAGTAACATTACCTCTTTCTTCAATAGCGTTGAACAAACCTTGAGTACCAGTGACTTCACCACCACCAGCGTATAAGTGAGAGTCGGTTAGATCCGCAACACCGCCAGTGTAACCACCTGCAGCACCACCTTTAACACCTTCCAACATAGCCATTTCTAAGTAGTCAGTGAAACGAGCACGAGTATCAGACTCAGCCTTCAAGTACCATAAGTAACCTGATTGACCTTCCTCACCTGAAATCTCAACCCAACCAATACGAGCAGTATCTGAACCAGTTACTTCGTAGTAGTCTTTTAAGATTATTGGTTTGTTTGAGAAAGATTTGAATACAGGCTCGTTAGCACCTCTAGTAGATGAACCATCATAGTTGTCACCTTTCTTGTACTCAGAACCGTATACTAATACAGTAACAGAGTTAGCGCCTTGGTTATCCGTAAACACGTCGTTCAAATCTACAACTCCATAAGGAGCAACTTCAATAACAGCGGTAGCATCAGTTAATGTAACTAAAGCTTTAACTGTACCCTCAGAACTAGCAATAATAACAGTGTCATTCTTACGGATACCGTGACTAACACCAGCGGCTTGACCATCAATGTCGTTACCAATAGTAATTTGACCACCAGCGACAGTACCAGCATCACCATCAGTGATTTGACCAGTATAAGCTAAGTGTAATCTTCCTTGTTCAGACCATACAACTTCATCCCCTTGCATTGCCTCTTCAGCACCTACTTGGTTTAAGAATCCTGATATAGTTCTCTGTCCGAAAACCTCAGCCTCTTTTTCCATTAGGTCTGGTAAATATTGTTGAGCCCAACCTTGGTTCGCGGTTGAAGCTAAATCTAGGTAGTTAGAAGTAGTTGCCTGTTTTTGAGGTAAGGCTACACTATTTAAACTACCACCTGCAGTAATTGCCATAATTTCTTAATTTAAAAATTAATTATTTTCTTTTCCTAATTTTGAATTTAAAATCATTTGAGTCTTCACCCAACACTCTAACCTTCATACCGCTAGTTTGCTCACCCCCATGAGTACCTCTAGGGTTAACGTTAATGTTCTTACCTTTAGCTACAGTATCCTTGATCGCGTCTGCTTTTCCTTGCTCATAAAAATGTTGAGCCACAGCATCAGCATTCATTGCTGTAAATAAAGACTTGTGATAACCTTTAGCGTCATTCATCTGATTGTTCTTATCCAAAAACTTTTTGGTAAAATTGTTCAGATCACTTTGGGTTTGTTTAACGTCGTCTACGTTTTTTACATTAAACCTGTATTTCTTATCTCCGACATTATAGTCAAAACCTTTGAACTTGTCGTTGAATAGATTACTAGTTTTCTGTTGAAAAACTTGTTTGTTAGTTTCTGTTAGCTTTTTAGTCTCTTCAGATTCCTTATTGTAACGATCGAAGAAATCCATAGCTTTCTGCTGCTCACTCGTAAGCTTGCTTCCAGCTTTAATCTCTTCGTAATATTTAGACTTTTGCCCGTCTAGATAGGCTTTCGCTTCAGCAACTTGCTCTTTTAAAGCGATTTTCTTTGATCTTATTGTACGCTCATCATCCATGTCCTCATCAAAACCGTACTTGTCTTCCAACAAAAAGTTTCTCTCTTCAGCGGATAAATGAGATTTAGTTTTTCTATAGTACTCGTCTAGTACTTCAGAGTCGTCTAACTTAGTTAAGTCTCTGTTTAGACTTACGTAGTCGTTTAAATCTCCACCAGTGTCTTCCATAAAGTCAACTAACTTCTGGATATTCTCTGGTAGTGGTTTCCCAGTAGCTTCTGCTTCCGCTATAGCTTCTTCAACTTGCTCTTCTACTTCTTCAACTTCTTCGTCGGTAATTTCTTCTAGTACAGTGCCCTCTACTTCTGTAACTACTTCTGCCTCAGCTTCTCCTAAAACTTCTTCAACTTGCTCTTCAGAAACCTCTACTACTTCCTCTTCCACCTTTTGAACTGGTGATTTGCTTAAGTCTACTTTGACAACGCTATCATCTCCAGCACTCTCAAACTTTGACTCGTCCACTTGCTCTACAACTTCTTCGGTTGTATCTACTTGATCTTCTGCCATAATAAAATATTATAAAATTAAAAACTATCGAGGGTTGAACTTATCTAATCCGAGTCCACCTCCGGTTATATCATTACCTGATGATTCAAACTTTTTAAGTGATTCACCCCTTTTTATTGCTTGCTGATTTTCAGCTTGCTTGTCTTGACGTTGATCTTTTCTATCCTCCCTCTTCTCATCTCTCTTGTCTATGGTTTCATTCTCCATATTTCTAAGTTGAAGGTTTATCTGCAACTCGTGATCCATCAACTCTTTCTTGATTATAGCCTCTTGCTTAAGGTATTCTATCTTCAATTGATTTTTCTCTTGCTCTAATTGAGATTCAATCTGAGCTTTAGCTTGTTCTTTCTGAGTTTCAGCTTGAGCCGCAGCTTGCTGAGCTTGTTGATTAGCTTGGGACTGAGCTTGAATATTCTGCTGTTGCATTGCTTGATCTCTCTCAAGCTTCTTTCTCCTCTTTATTTTTAAGAGTTGATTAGCTAACTTAACATTCCTAACGTCCCTTAAATCTATAGCGTCGTCTAAGTCTATTAACTTCTGGCCTAAAGCTACTTGAATATTATTCTCTAACATTTGTTTCTCTTCATCGTCAGGCATTAACTCTATAAATATACCGAAGTCATACATGTGTAATTCATTCATCTCCTCTAGTGTAGCAACGTTATGAGCTCCTATGCTCTGTATAAACGCTTCCCTTGTTGGGGAATACTCTATAATATCTGAGATCCTCAAGGATAGTGCTTCAGCGGTTTCAGCCGTCAGCAACAACATAGACTGCAGTACATGCCTAGTGGCTGTGTTCGAGTTTGCAGCTGCTAGTTTCTGTATACCTACTAAAGCATTCTTATCTGGTGTTGATGCATCTCTAGCTTCATTAAGCCCGGTGACGTCACGAATCATCTGTAGGTAGTAGTTATAAGTTTGTATTAAACTCTGAAGTTTGTTACTACCAGCTCCATTCTGTATTTGTTGAATTGGTACTTTACCAGGGTTCATATCTCCCTCGGAAGTAAATGATCTACCTATAACAGAACCTGTTTGGAAGAACATGTTTAAAGCTTCTTGTGGAGAATAGTTTGTACCATTACCCAGATCTATTTCAGCTAACCCATCAGCATCTAAATAAACTCCATCTGGAACCATGCGAGATAGAACTTGTTGAAGCTTTAAGTGGGTTAACTGGATCATATCGGCGAACCCTGTTATTCTACTAACTATAGATTCTATCTTACCGTTGTACATTCTAGGTGCAACGATACTGTAATTCATTTTAACTTTATCGAAGTTGGATTTGCTACGTAACATATTCTTAGCCATCTCCCACTTCAATAACTTATCAGTACCCAATACTAATACACCTTCGTATAAGCATTCCATAACTCTTTCGAGCTTAGAGAAGTTACCGTCCATATCCATTGGTGGATTGAAAGTATCATCTTTCTCTATAACCTTGTCAGCACCTGATCCAGTTTCTTTTACTTTGTATGTATTATTCTTGTGTGTTTTATAATTGAAGTATAACACACTGATTTTATTCTTGTCTCCGTTATGTTGATTTACTAACCTAGCAGAACTTTTAGATCCTTCTACTATATCATAAATCTCTGATTCAGATAAGTTAGGGAATTCTTTAACCAATTCATTGATTGGGATTTCTTTAACCTCTCCAACGTAATATATATCTTCAAAGTAAGGAGAGTCAGTGTATGAGTAAACTAAGTTGGCTGGATCTACGTATTGAACCTTAGCACCATCACTCCAATCAAATGTAGTTTTAGTGGCACCAATACCTATAGTTGCCAAGTCATATATAGTTCTCCTCTTTATAAGATCAAACTTACTACCATCCATCAAAACATTAATAGCTTGCTCTTCAGCTAACTCAACAGCTTGTTTGTAGCTCAACTGCATGTGAAGCCCTAACTCCTCCTCCGAATCTGGTAACTTATCCTTATCGTTCTCATAGAGATTCATGTTGAAATTCTTCTGAGCAGCATCATTGAAGTCTTTAGATTTCATATCTCTAATTATAGACTCCATATAATCTGTCCTCTTACTAACACCGTATGGATCTTGAGAATAAGCTTTAACGTCGTATGTTCGCTGTGCCATACCATTGACAACAATATCTACGAACTTAGGCACGATAGGTACAGGTTTCCAATCTAGGTTTAAGTAGCTTAAGTCACCGTTTATAGATAGCTCGTTTTTATACTTTTGTATCGGCTGCTCTCCTCTAGCATATAGCCTCAACTTGTGGAAGTTATTTGTATTACCACTGTACTTAGATGTAGCCCCAGAGAACCATTCATGTTCAATAGCCCTAGCTACTTTTAACCCGTATTCTTGGGTCATCTTCTCTAAATCACTAACTGCTTGTGAAGGGAAATTCTTTACAACAGACTCTGCCATAATTTACTTTTTTATTATTGTTGAATTAAATCCGGTGTTAGTGTATCTAGATATACTTATATCTAATGGTTGTTTCTTTACTTCAGGGTTTGGTCGGTACATATGTCTATTACAAGCCATAATAGCTAAACCAGAACTTATGGCAGCATCATACTTGGTTCTTTTATTTATATTAAATTTACTCCAGTCGTTCAGCGTTTCATTGAAATATACAGTACCGTAAGTACCATCTTCTAAATGACCAACATGATCATTGATATACATTTCAATAGCTGCGGCGTGAGCTTGCTTTATATCCTCACTAGAGTTTGGCATACCACCTACCTCTCTTTCGGTTACAGATAATTTGTTCCATAACTTGTCAGGGCGGTTCATGCTGAAACCTCTATAACCTCTTCTACGTAAATAGTACAATAGACGAGGTTTATTGTTCTCTGCTAATATAGGCATCCCATAAAATACTAACGCCATTAGAACATCTTCAAAGAAGATCTCAGCAGTTTGAGGTCTAGCTACATATTCTAAAAAGAATGTGTTAGCTGGAGCATCTTCCATGCTAAACTTGGTTAATCCATGTAACGCTCCTTTAGAGCCTTTACCATCAACAGTACCACTGATGTCATAGCTATCACAACCAAACGCACCAACGTGCTCGTTTCCAGGGTATTTAACTCCATTCTTTAGTATAACATTATTTTGCATTCCTCTATTAGGAACCCAACTTACTTTAAATCTACCATTTGGATCTGGGTTAAAGGTAACTCTAGTATCCTTAACCCCATTCTCCCATTGGAAATTCCCAGTGGTTAGTACTGAGGAGTTTCTATTTCCTTCGTTGTAATCTATCTGTTCATATATCTTTATAAGATTAAACAAACTATTCTTTGTCTCATCTCTAAACGCGTGTTCTTCAGTCCTTGGAAATTGTCTGTAGAATTCATTTAAACCATCTTGGTCATCTCTCAGACCTTCAGCTTCGTTCTCCCAGTAATCAACAACACCAATATCTATCAGTTCACCATGTGGTCCGTATACATCATCACTTGGATTGTCAAAGACTGGAACTCCGAACTGGTCAATAAATCCTTCATAGTTCCATTCCATTGGGATAAACAAAGAATATAAACCAGACTTTGTTTGTCCATTCCTATTTCGCTTAGTAACATCTGAGTCTCCATACAGTTTCTTAAAGTTATCGCCACCTTTGTCTAGCGCATTGGAGGTTGACCCCATCATACACTTACCAACTATTCTACCACCTAACCTCAAACAGGTTTTGGTAACTCTCCAGTTGTTAAGGATATTGTCTGGCCTCTCCCACTTACCACTCTCATCGTGGACTAATAGAGAAAGCTTTTCCCCATCGTAACTGTTATCACCAGTGTTCTTCCAGTCAATGGTAGTATCAAGACCTTCCATGTCGTCTTGTTCTTCGTGAACCCCCATTTTTCTACGGGTGAACTTCTTAGCTGGGATACGATAGGCTAGCTCTGACTTCGGGCGATCCATACCGTCTTGGATTGGTTTGAAAAAGAAAGGATAATTAATACTTATTGGTACTATTTTATCTGTAAACATTTTCTTCGCATCACCACCACTCTTGGATAACACCCCAAATCTACTATCACTTGCTAAGGTGGCTAAATTAACGGTTTCAGCCGAACTCATGAAAGAAAAACCTGAACGTCTATTCTTTAAATAACACATACCATAGCAGCGTTGATCAGCTTTGCAAGCCTCCCAAAATATAAAGAAAAGCCTATTGGCTTCTCTAAAGTCTGGAGCCCCAACATCTATCTTACTCCATTGCAGGTACATATAGTAACTACCAGGAATCCAAGTCGGATCACCATTGTTCATAAACCAAAAGCCATTATCTCTTCTCTTGAACTCTTCGTCTATGTATTTATAATGTAATTCTTTAAATTCTTTAGGGTAAGTGTCCCAGTCAAACCTAGTTTTAATCTTATTAAAAGCTGAGTTAGGTTCAAACCTTCTCCACTTCTGTTCTTTCTTTTCTTTAGAGCAACTAAAAACTTCTTTAGGCGCTTTAGGTAAAGCTACTCTCAAACCTTGTATCTCTACTATCTCACCTATCTCACCGCTCTTAGACACAACTACAACATCACTTTCCTTATCGTAGCCATACTTCCACTTCTTACCCTTATTCAATCTCTTGATAGTGGTAAGCTTAACTGGTTCTACTATTTTATAAAGCGTTTGTTCGTACATTATTTACTCCTCCCTTCTGCGAACCCTTGGAACTTAGGTTTATTTAGATCTTGCTTTGATTTCTCTAGATCTTTAATAACTCTCTCCTCTTCCTCAATTCGGTTTAGTATTTCAAAAGCATCGAATATAGCCAACTTCTTTGTAGCTGCAGCGTTCTTAAGTCTATCCGCTGATATATCGTCGTCGGAATCTACAATAGCTTCCTTAGCTACTTTGATTAGCTCTTCAACTGCTTTATGCCCAGCTTGGATTATACTCTTCTTCGTTTCCTTTATATTCATACTCAATTGTAATAAAACTATTCATAACTCTGTATAACCTCTCTCCATCTACAACGAATTCAAATTCGCTACTCGGTCTGAACCCTACTAGTTGTGTAGGTAGAAATCTGCCATCAGAGTATTTAACTATACCCATCAACGGTTGCTCAGGTTCCAGAGAGAAATTGTCCTTGTTCTTCAAGGGCTTTACAAAAGTAAAACCGTTAACACATTCCCAAGATAAATTCTTATACATGTATATCTGATCAGGTGAAGCTAGATATTCTCCTTCGTTCAAGAAGCCTCTACTATTCTTCTCAATACCTTTAACATTATGCCATCTTCTAAAGATGTTATGATGTACTATCACCTCCTGTCCTTCTTGTAGGTTATGTACATTATCAATAGGAGTAGAGATAATAATAGCTTTACGGTTAATATATCCATGATTAAATACCTCCGTGTTTAATATTAAGCTCTTACCATCTCCTACTTCTACAGAGTTGTTGTACCTCTCACCTAGAGGTTTTATTATATAATCATATAAAGGTTTCATTAGTACTCTAGATCATATTCCACTGATATAGCCATATTCTTGTTAAAGTCTTTCCAAGGTATAACTATATCCTTCTTTCGTATATAAATAGAGTACTTAGTCTCTTCCTCTAATATATCACATATCGTATGACCACCATAGACGTTCTGACCAACAGAGTAATGCATAGCATCATTCTTATAGTCTTTACCTATAGTAATCTTTCTAATTACGTGACTATCCATTTGTAGGGTAGTTAATTGTACCATCAGCTAAGTCTACGTCAAAAGTGCCATACTCCTTGCTGAAAGCATTTTGTAGCTCAACAATCTTAGACTGTATACTAGCCTGTTGGTGGATTAACTCATGCTTCTGAGCTTCTAACGCACCCACCCGAAATTGAATAGCGTTGTTGTCATTAACTATAGACTGTAAGTTCTTTAACTGCTCTTCAGTAATCTTCTCTGCTTTAGGTTTTAAATCAACCATTTTTTCTTTTGCCATAATTTAATTTAATTTACTTTTTTGTTTTCTCTAGTGAACGTCCTCCGAAGTAGGCTCCTATCACCGTTATTAATACTAGTTGTAATAGATCAGTCCACTTAGCTTCTACATTAAAAGATATAGCTCCAGCGTCAATGAATATCATTAATACTGTTGATACAACTAGAAATATAAGTACTAGTGGTCTAACATTTTTAGATAACCAAGAGTCGGACTTCATGTCAGCCTCCCACCTATTGGTTACTTGCTTCTGCATTTCTAACTCGTGGTTAGATATTAATTGTTTGATCTTTTGCTGAGCAGCTAACTTCTCTTCCTTAGATGTAGTTAAGTTGTCTAGAACTCCACCTACACTCTTAATTAGCTCACTAGCTCCAGATGATAATACTTTCTGTAGTAATCCCATTATCTATCTTTATCTTTAATCATATCGTCTATAGATTTATTCATAACCTTGTCCGTGTATGATTTGTTATTATAGTAAGGATTTGTTATCGACGTAGGTATATCTTCCTCACCTAGTAGTATTCTATATATCCTACTTATAAGATGATTACATTTAAACGATGTTTTGTAAACCGTGTACTTCATCGTTGTGCGGTTTCTCTGTCTCCAAACATCTATCCACCCTGCTCTCCTTAATCTCTCCCACCGGTGTTTATCCCAAGTGTAAGCATATACTCCGTTGATGAAATCATCTCTAGTGAATCTGTTTAGACAATTCAAATATATCAACAACTCTAAGTCAGCATCTTTTATATCGTTAGCTTTGCACGCCCATTTCCGAACCAATCTATAGTACTTGAGGAAATGAGAGTCTTTAAGATCTTGAGCTGTTATGTTCCTAATCATTCTGCAAGGACTACATCTCTGAGTTTAATAACTTTGTATAACAAACCATCATAAGATATATCATGACCCGCATGCTGGTCGTACATAACCACTGAGCCTTCTTTGATTAGTTCAGCTAAGTTACCTACAGAAACTACTTTAGCTTTCTTATATCTATTATCTGTATCTGTGTCGTCGGTAAGTAAAAGACCACCTGAGGTTTTCTTTTCCTCTTTGATTGGCTCTACAACTATATAATCATTAACTGCTTTCATTTACTCTTATGTTTGAGATTACACAATCAGCTGACATTATAGTTAAAGCTACAGATACTGCATTCTTCAAGGCAGTCTTCGTTACTAGCACTGGGTCTACAATACCAGCTCGAACCATATCAACACATTCACCAGTCACCACGTTGATACCTGTGCCAACAGCACCATCAGTGGCTAACATGCTTAGTCCAGCATTATCTAATATAGTATTATACGGAGCTTTAATAGCTTTGAGCAATACTTCTCCGGCTTGTCCGGAGAGAATTTTTTGAGAAGCATCAAGGAGGGCAACTCCACCCCCTGGGACTATCCCTTCTTTCAGTGCAGCCTTCGTAGCATAGATAGCATCTTCCACTCTATCTTTCTTTTCCTTAAGCTCTACCTTGGAATCAGCTCCAACCTTTACAACACCTACACTACCTGATAAAGTAGCTAACCTTTGCTCTAGCTTCTTCTTAATAAAACCGTTTTTCTCCTCAGTGATCTTAGCTTTAACCTCGACTATTCTTTCTAGTACAGCATTGCTAGTACCATCAAGAGTAATCGTAGTATTCTTATCATCTGTTACAGAAAATTCAACCTCACCTAAGTGCTCAACTGTTATAAGGTCAAGATCATCTCCTAACTCTTCATTGATAACTGTAGAACCTGTTAAGATAGACAAATCCTCTATAGCGTCCATACGTGTAGGACCGAAACCAGGTGGGTCTACGATGTTCACTTTAATATTACCCTTAACTTTATTCATCAGTAATGCCGATTTAACCTGCTGTGCTACTGGGGCTACAATAAGTAATGAGCGGTTATTCTTGATAACATGTTCTAATATCCCTTGAATTTTACGAATGTTAGGGATTTCAGAGGAAACAGTTAAAACGAGTGGGTTATCTAACTCACATAAGTGTTTTTCTGTGTTAGTAATGAAATGTGGAGAGGTTAATCCGCAATCTATTTGCGCTCCATCCACTACTTCCACGTAAGTATCCTCAGAATCACTCTCTTCTAGCAAAACAACACCGTGTTTCCCCACTTTTTCGTAGGCCTCGGCAATAATCGCTCCTAATTCCTCGTCGTTATTACAGGAAATAGCAGCAACAGCTTTAAGCATGTCACCTTCTACCTCTATAGCCGTAGAATCTAGGTATTCCATCACCTCTTCTAGGCATTGGTTCACTCCATCTTTAATTTTTCTGATTGAAACGTCTGCAGCGACGGCAGTACGTATAGAATCGATCAAGGCTTCTACCAGAACGGTAGCGGTAGTTGTACCATCACCAGCCTCTTTCACTGTATTTCTAGCCGCTTCCTTAACTAGGGTAGCACCCATGTTTTCAACCGGGTCAAATAAGACTACGCTTTCTGCAACGGTTACACCGTCTTTTGTTATGACCGGTTTGCCTCTTCCATCTTCGTAAATAACGCATTTTCCCGATGCGCCCAATGTGGATTTCACGGCTTGAGCTAGCTTATTAACACCAGCTATTACTCTATTCTCAGCTTCTCGGCCAAAGTTTAAGTCTTTGACCAATTCGCTTGGTAAGTTGTACTCCATAATGTATTGAATTGAATTTAATTAAATTGTATAATGCTTAAGAATCGAAGGTTTTAACTACTTTCGGTCCACCAAGGAATTCCAGTTTTTTACCAAAGTGTTCGACACTGCCATTGATAGCAGCTTCAGCGCCATCGAGAGTTTCTCTACGCGTGATGTCGACCCATTTGTCTGCGTCATTTGGATTGTTGACTTCTGTTTGGTAGTACCCATTAGGTAGTTGTGTTATTCTCCAGTTCTTTTTATCAGCTAAGTGCTTCCACTCGTTGATCTTGTCTTCCGATACGTTCGGTTTTCCAGTATTTAGTGTACTGGTCTTGTAATAATAATAGGTCATTTGTTTGATTTTTGGTTTATATTGATTTATTTATTTTACCCTGGTTTACTTAAGCCTACTTTCTTCTTCGTACCATCTTTATTGATCATTGTATACGTAGTAGCGCCTGCTTTTATAGCTGCATTTCTGTTACTCCTATTCTGCTTAGCGTATTCATTTTGCTTACGCTTAAGTTGAGCTTGAGTATAATATGTCTTAACCCCTGATTTACTAGTAGCATCTTCATTTACAACCTTAGTATTTTTTGACTCAGCTATGTTGCGTTCATTCTGCTCCTTTTTCTTAACTGCTGTTGCTTCTGCCTTAGCTTTTACTTCTGCCTTAGCTTTGGCTCCTGCCTCATTTTTTTTATCTAAATTACGCTGGTACATCTCGTCTTCTAAATCAAAAACGGACTTCTTCTCAACAACTGGAGTTGTAGACTTTTTAGTAGTAGTAGTAGGCTTCTTAGAGCTAACTAACTGAGGTGATACATAGTTATCATTACCACTTTTATTTGGTCCTGAACTGTGGGACCCAGTACCCTCACCAGCGTCAAATCCGTTTTGCTTATAGCCGCGTTTCGTCGGTTGGGTTGGATTATCCCGATTAATGTTTTCGCGTGCTTTCTTTTCAGCTCTCCTTGCTTTTATTTTTTTAAATACCCCCATGTTAATTGTTTCTTGCGTTTCTTCTTTTTTGTCTCCTAGCTTTTCTAGCAGCTATCTTCATTGCTCTTTCTGTCTTGCCCTTACCTAGTAATCTTCTTTGCCTCTTAGTTATGTCTGAACCCTGCACACTCTCGATCTTGTCCTCACGTCTGTTCAACTTGTTGATCTGTCTTTCAACTAGTACTTCACTTCTATTTTCAACCTTATCTCGAGTATATTCAGGGAGATTACTAACCCTGTTTTTCCCCCCTTCGAATTGAGCTCTAGTCGTAGTTCCAGCCATTTTACTGACCTTAGTGTCTTCATGCCCTAAGCCATATCTCTGAAGAGTAAAATAGTTTTCATTGTAGTCAGGAGCATTCCAAGTTTCATTCCACTTATCCCCGGGGTTGCCAGTGTAACCAGTACCCTTACCAAAATTCATACCTTTCTGTTTGTATCCTGCCATGATTATTTTAATTTAGCTAATGCAGCTTGTAGTTTTTTTATTTGCTCATTTAAACTTGCTTTTTTAGCGGGCGCTTTAGCTTCTTCCAAATCACCCTTCAAGAACCCTATCCTATCCTCTAAGTCAATTATAGACTCACGTTTATTAACGTCAGTTTTTACTGTACCTTTTTTTGTTTCATGTGAAGATAGTGGTGGGTTGGTTGGATCTCCATTACCAAAGTCTATACCTCTCTGCTTGTATGCCATGACTTGTTATTTATGTTACTCCATTATAATCACATTGTTCTTCAATTATTTACTACTGTGACAACAGCCTGTTACTTATTCCCTTATATAGGCTAATGTCACACTTTGTGTGAAAAAAATATCGTTATAAATTTTGGGGTTAGGTGTAGCCCCCCTCCCCCTACCCCGGCCCCGCCTCTATCAAAACTCAATCATTTACCCCACCCCCACCACACCCATTTCATTTCATATTCAACTTTCCACATATATAGATCTTCTCATATCTAACTCTCTATATATCTAACTCTCTACATATATAATTTCTTATATATAATTTATACAAACTAAATACGACTAACGATGGATAATATATATGAATTTAAACTTAAACTATTAACTAAATAAATTACTACTATGTCAAATTCAACTTCAACTTTAACTACTAAGCGTTTCGTTATTCGCAAGTCATTAATCGGTAAGAATACTGTTATCACGTTCGTGAATAAAAAAGGCGCGTCAGTGTCGTATAATCACGACGATGTGTATAACGCTCACAAATCTCGATTCAACTCGATGAATTGTTTCGCGAAGTATAAGAGTTATACTAACTCAAACGCGATGCCAGCGTTCTGTAGAGACTTAGCGATATAAGTCTTTACAAACTCGGTACGACCGATCATGGATAATATCTATGAGAACACGCAGATTCCTGGTGAGGTAATGAATAACCATTACTCTGGGTTCGAATCCCTAATTTGCGACTAACTAATTAAATTACAACTATGAAAAAGATCTTATCTTACGTACCGTTTACATGTGTACTATTCATTGACATCACTATCATGTATGCCTTCAACTTAACAGGATCTCTTGGGATGTTATCCCTTATGGTGCCTGGAGTATTAGCCTTAGTATTAACTTTAGAAATGACTAACGATGACTAAACTACAAAACCTTGAAACGCAATACGCGCAACTGTGTGTTGACTATACTGTCCAAGAACAGATATATATTAATAACTATTATTATTGTCACGATCGTGCTATGATCGCTTATAAGATCATGCAAGAACTAAAGTCTGCTAAACAGGTGATCCAGTCCGAGTTCATTTTCATGAATACCTCTTGGACACCAAAACTGTGACATTAGCCTGTTACTAGTCTTAGTTAACGGCCTTGTGTCACACTTTTCTAAGATCTTTTTTTTAAAGCAGAGCTTCATGGCTTGAGCTATCACCGAGCTGTGCGTTGTTGCTAAATACGAGTTAAAATATTAATTACAAACTAAATACGAGGTTCGTTGGATAATATATACGTAAACAATAAAAATATCAAACTATGCGAAAGCTTACTTTAAACCAGGAAACAGAAATTATCGCTTTAATCGACGAGTTAAACCAGTATATTAACGGAAACGTTACTAGCGATGGAATTCTCGAAGTACTAAACTCTACTTATATTTCTGTACTAAAACAGAATTTACACGAGTAGACAAGTGGCGGAGTATCTGCTAACTCAAATTATGCACTTAATTAATTATCCACCTTTTACAAACTAAATACGAACGAGTATGGATAATATATATGTAACGAAATTATTAACTGACTAACTTAAAATTAAATACTTATGTCAAATTTACTTAAATCAAAGAGATTCGTAGTACGTCAATCTCTAATCGGAAAAGATACTAATATTGAAGTATCGTTTAAAAACGGAAAATCGGTGACTTATTCTCACGATAAAGCGTTTGAAATTATGAAGGAAACTCTAGAATCGCTTGCGTGTTGGAGTAAGTACAAGTCGTACACAGCGACAAGTAATATTCCGAAAGTACTTCGTAATACAGAAGCGGTGATAACTTCTTCTGAAGTCGACGAAACTACAGGTGATGTAGTAGAAGTTGAAACTGAAGTTAAAATGACTCCAGCAGGAGCGTTTTAGTAGACGTTTACACTAAAAGTCCAGTTAGTTCCCTTCTTGTTTACTGGTAAATCAAATATGAACAAGAATAGTAGTTATGGTACTTCATTGGTGAGTTCGATTCTCATGCTACAACTAAATTAAGAAATTATGAATACTATTTTATTAAAATTATCACTTCGACTGTACAATGAGTACTGGAATAAGTTGACTAAAGAACAACGCGAAGTAGTTCTAAACCACTACTACGACTATTATTAAACTATTAAATTAAATTACTATGCAAATACACTGCAAGAAATGTGGCAAGGATGTCACTATGGAAACTGAGTTCGAAACTCGTTCACCATACAGAATAATAAATAACCACAAGTGTGACGTTAAAGCAAAAGAGATGCGAGATAGAATCGCTCGAGAAATGAAGTTAGTTGACGCACTTGAAAAAGGATTTGTACTATGAAAAAGAGTTTATTAACAATAGCGTTATTCACTGCGTTAAGTGGATTCGCTCAAGATAAAGTACAATGTACTGCAACTACTAAAGCGAACGCTCAATGTAAAACCACTGCGTGGAATAATTCGACACTATGTTGGCGACACAATCCCGAGTACGTGAAGAAAGAAGCTAATCCAACAGTGATTTGCTCTGGAACTACAAAAGCAAACAAGAGTTGTAAGCAGAAGACAAGCCACCCGAGTGGGAACTGTTTTCATCACCGACCAAAGAAAGACTAATATTAACAAGTAAATTGAAGAAATGAGAAATTTTGGATTACAAGAAGGAAAGAAAATCATGTTCCGCTACAGAGGGACTGGTAAATTCGCTGTTCGTAAGCGAGAAAAACAACGAGAAGCGCTTGTACGTAACGCTTACTATCAAGAGCAGATTAGTACACCAGAAGGTATACAAGAGTATGTTAATCTAAAGATTGATGTACTAGATAGAAAATCTGGTATTGGTAAGAAGCAGTTGGCTAAGTTGAAAGCTCTAATGTTAACACTTCAAAAACGTAAGAAATAATGGATACGAGTTTAATTATATTAGCGTTAGAAACGTTAGAAGAGCAAGTGTTTGTTGGTACTGATTGGAATTGTAAAGAGCAATCTTTAGAGGGTCAAGTGAGACTTGAAAGAATAGATGAGCAGATTGAACTACTAAAACAAAAGTAAGATGAAAGACAATAAACTTATAGCAGAATTCATGGGGAGTAAACACCCAACAATTGAAGACATGTATAGGTTACCTCATGCAGATGTTTATTGGGGTGAACTACAATATGACTACTCTTGGGATTGGCTTATGCCAGTAGTAGAGAAGATAGAGAGTTTAGGGTATGAAGTACAAATCAGAAATACTGACTGTATTATATTCCAACTATTAGATACTATCAAGTATAAACCAATAGTAGATACATCAAATGCAAGTGGCAAAAAAGATAGCACTTATATAGCAGTAGTAAGGTTTATTAAAGAATATAACCAACTAAAACAAGAGTAAGATGGACGAAAGAAAAATTGACTTTTGGTTAACCCAAGGAGTGTGGGTACAGGTAAGCCCACTGGCGCACAATACCGGGTGGGTATGTGGTGTATACAAACAGGGTAAGAAAACCGGTAACTGGGTAACAGAGTTCACTAAAACATTTACACATCCTTACGAGTGTTACAATTGGGCTGACGAACGTGTACTAGAAATAAGAGGAACAAGATGAGAATAATATTTGAATGGCAATGTGAACTATGCGGAGATGAACAACTCTCTGATAGCACAATAACACACCAAGTGGATTACTGCAAATGCGGTGAGTCTGCAGTGGATTTAGAAGAAGGTTATCAAAGACAGTTTGGTAAGATTAAAGAAATTAAGAGAACGATTACAGACTAAATACGATTACTCGTGGATAATATATATGTAGAACGTTAAAAAAAATAACTATGACGAACAAAGAATTAATATTTGACACTTTAGAGAATCAATTTATTGAGTACGATAAACTAAACAAAGTTTATATAGCGACTGATTATGTCGGCGAACATTGGAGTGATAGAATTGAAAAAGAGTTTAAAACTAAAAAAGAAGCAATTGAGTATCTTTATAACTCATTAAAACAACAACAAGGAGTATGAAGATATTAAAGAAATTATTTACGAGAAAAAAGTATAGATATTATAACCATGAACAGTCGACTACGATAGTGTTAATCGATGAGTTATTAGATAACAAGAAAATAACTGATTGTGAGTATGATAAAATATTCACTATTATAGATAGGTTAAACAAGTACGAATACATTAAAAAATAATTATGAGAATATTAAAAACAGTAAAAGAAGATAATTCTATTCGATTAGAACAAGAGTACGCTGGTGTGACAGTGATGACAAGATGGCGACCATATACAGTTGGTGACCTACCTAAAAACTTCGGTTGTATAGAGTATGAAACTGATGTAGAAGGAATTGAAGAATGGTTTAACTATAAAGGATTGACTTATGTTAGAGACGAAAGATAGAGAGTTTACTCACGATGAGGTTATATTAGTAGGAGGTGAATACTTCAAATCTAAAGAAACTGGTGAATGGGTATCAGAAACCCGAGTGAAAAACTGGGGAGTAGAGATGTTAAATATAGAAATACAACAGTACTATGAAGAAGAACAAGACAAATACTATTAACAAAACTTACTTTATGATTCACATTCATAGAGAAGATCAAGCAAAAGAATTCTTTGATAAGTTGTATGAAGATGGTTTATTATACCACCCTGAAGATGACGCTTACGATATTTGTAATTCAGAAGGTCCTTTGTTCACATTAACTGAAGCGGATCTACTCAATGAGAGAATGGATGAAGTATACAGAGTATTAGAAGATCCTTGTGAGTATGTACTAAAATTAATAAGCGATTAGAAATTATGGAAATAGAAGCATTAAAAGACAAATTAGATAAGCAACTTAAAGACCACGATTGGTTTTACGAGTATTCCGATGACCATCGATACTACGAAGCAGGTAGAAAAGAGTTTCTTGAGATATGGGAAACCATTGAAGAGATGCAGAAAATTGGAGAAAATGAGTTCGATTTAGCAATAGACATGTATAAACAAGCTAAACCGCACAGAAGTACTCCACACGAAAAAGTGATTGGTAAGAACTACTAACACTATACCCGAGTAGCTCAACTGGATAGAGCAACGCCCTTCTAAGGCGTAGGTTATGAGTTCGAATCTCATCTCGGGTACTAAAATTAAAGATTATGAAAGAGAATTATCAAATAGTTTGTTACTCAAAAGACTCTGATTGGGAACAAGTTATAAAAACAGGATTATCAGAGGAGAACGCTTGGGAAATGTTAGCTGAGTACAACAGTATGGAAGCCAATGGTCACCAAGGGTTTTACGTAAATCAAGCAAACGACTAATGAAATGGATAAGCAAACAGAAAGAATTATAGACGAGATATATTCCGCATTCGAGAATCATTTCACTGACTATGAGGATAGAAACTACTTCTTAGACGACGTATTAAAAGCAGTGTCGAGTATCAAGGATAATTTAGAAAATTATAATGAAGATGACGAGTAAGAAACAACAAAATAAATGGTGGCGAGTTAAGCTCGATACAGATACTTTGCACAGTATATGGAACGCATCGAAACCATTTACACAGAGAAACAAGAAGAAATATTCACGTAAAACTAAACACAGAAATGAAAAAGAGTAAGAAACTAGTCATCGGAAAGGTGGTAATCGTAAGAGTAGGTAACGAGATACGTTACAACTTACCAGAAGATATGACTGGTAAGCAATTAAATGAGTTAAAAACCAAGCACAGTGAAGTTATAAACGACTTTATTGAGAGCACTAAACAAGATATTTAGTATGTATATAACAGTATTAGACTTTGAGAGTGGACGAGTACATCAATACCACTTAAAACATATGTCAAATTGCGAAGTGATAGATATAGATGCTGAGCAAATTGAAGATTTCTTGATCAGTGAAGGTCACGGATTAATAAATTGTGAGTGGATGTCACATGCGGATGGTGAAATAATAATAGACCAATTTGTAGCGAGACGTAGCATTGGGCCAACGGAGGTGAAATAAAAGCAGGTATGAGTAATAGATATTTAGATGAAGCATGGGATCAAGCGCACGAGCTGATACTAGAGCTAGGAGAAAAGGGTGATTTTGATACAACCTTATCGCTAGATGAATTCTACGCGGAGTATTATTATAACTTAAGCTACGAAGATAGAGAAAGAATTGAGAAAACATTAAAATTATGGAAATAAATACACTAATTAAAGATCGTTTTGACGCTCTTGGGTTTTTCCAACTCATGGGTATTAAAGAAATTACTACAAAGCGTCAGAAGAAAAATGGTACAACAGTTTATGAGTTACCTATTCGTAAATTAAGCTATACAGGTAATTCTTATACTTACAAGTATGCTATTTATGACTCAGGTTATATAAGAGACGTAAGTGAACATTGTAGTTCTCCGTGGTATATCAACAAGAGATATGAGACTAAAACCAAATACTGGAACAGTTATTACAAAAAATATCTTACTTATACAGGTAACAAGGCAATATTTATTAACGATTTTGACGACCAACTTGTCTACTTAGCTAATTATATACTTAAAAACCGTTACGGTAGCAAACTATATAGTTGTTGTGACTGGAGTATCGAGCAGATGAGAGAGCAACGTGAGTTCATGTATGACCATAGATTGAGAGGTAATACGGTTACTATATCGCGTGATGAGTACAATGATTTGAAAAAAGCTAATCCACTAGCTAGAACACAAGACGAAATAGTGGTATTTATTAACGGACATAGATATGATATAAGAGAAACATGAAATTAGAAGCAGAACACATAGAACAAATAGCAAGTTACATGGCAGATAGCTTAGAAGATCACTTGGATGTAGTATTCTGGGATGGTATTGCTCGAGTTTTAGACGAATTTAGCATCGATTATGAAGATATAGGTGATATTTCTGACGAAGATTGTGAAGCTATTGTAAATTACACAAGATTAATGTTTGCACCTAAAGCTGATCTAGGACTATGAAATTAACAAAAGAACAAATGGAAAGTGTTAAATGCACTTTAATTGATGAGACATCTGACTTTATATTAGATAGAGTATGTGATATAATGTACTCGAATATGGATCAAGCGCATGTGAAAGAAGAGTTAAACTATGACCAAATAGATGAAATAGTAACCAGTGTATTCAAAGGACTTTATTATGAAAAAGAGGAAACTAAACAGTAAAAACCCAAAGTATAAACCAAAAACCACTAAAGTAGTGGAAAATAAGCGTCACGAGTTGATGTGTGAAGTAAAAGGTGTGAAAGTATACGCTACTTTTACAAACTAAATACGATCACTTGTGGATAATATATTAAATAAACGACAAATGAACAGAGAACAATTAGAAAACAGAGTAAAAGAACTTACAGTTCTTATTGAAGAATCAAGTAACGGTGTTAAAAACTTAGTTGCAGAACAAGCGGCGTTCACTAAGAGGTTGGATGACTTAAGCAAACCTAAGTTATCACCCGCACAGTTTGATGAAATACACCTCATGATTGAAGGAGCGTGTGAGTGTTTTGATATATGTCCAGATGACTGTGACATAGAATTAGAGCTCGATTGGGATAATAAAGTCCGAGTGAATGAATTTGACTGGTCTAGAAGTAAAGAAGATCTAGTTCAACACATTATGGACCGCATGGAAGAAATCTTTGCGGTTGCTGAAGACAAAGAGTAATAACTGTCGCTTTAAACACTCAGGGAGGAGATATTAAAGCAGGTTATAGTCAACTCATTAGGTTGTGGGGAGTAATTCCCCGCGTAAAATTATGAAGCCTCTTTGAACGAGTTGATACAAGCCCAAGTACAAGGTGAAAAAGTAAATCTATGGTAATGTGGGAACTACGTAGTAGAAAACATAAATAGAGCCTTGTTGCTACTGATCTGGCGTGCTAGGAAGGTAGTAAATGGATAAGACATAATTGGTGGTTCGACTCCACCCTTGGGCACAAAAATTAAGAATATGAGAAGATTTATTTACGATTTGTATTATACAGACGAGATTTCAGTAGATCTCTGTGCTAAACTTATCGACAAGTTAAACGAAGAGTCTGAAAAAAGACGTAAAAAAAGAAGATACTAATGGGAGAAGGAGTTACATTTGATGAGACTATGGAAGATATGAAAGAAGAGATATACGATGATGTGTGTCAAGAGTTTCACTATATTCTAGAATTACCTATAACTGGTGATCAAAAACAAGAAATAATATCAGATATAGTTGATTATGTCTTCAGGGAACGGCAAAAACAACCTATCTGTGAGTGCGATGCATATGATAACACAAACTAAATACGATTAGTGTTGGATAATATTGTAAACAATTAAATTAAATTATATGGAAAACTTATGGCAAAGGCTAAAACCAGAAATTAAATCAAACATCTTAACGGATGAGGAGGAATACCCTTACTCAATAAAAAGTCTTAAACACCAATTGAAGAATAACTATTTCTGGACTGACTTACCTATTGGTACAGCGAGATCGGTTATTAGCTTTTCTCACGAAAATATCTTCAAATTAGACTACAACGATATTATGTGGGGTGAAAAATTCATTAAAAACGCTTAATTATGACAAAAGTTAAAGAACAAACGGTACCTAAATGGTTCGAAGGAGAGATTTACGACGAAGGAGCAGTAGTCCAAAATCGATTTAGTGGTGAAGAATGTAAGTTAAATGCTCTTGAGTTATCTATATATGATATGATTATGGGTGCTCAAATGTTTATCGAGATGAGATACAATGGAGATATGCTAGACCCTAGAACAGCGGGTATACAAAAAGATATGCGTAAAGGGTTAGACTGGTTTATGAGGAACAACGCTGCGGCTTATATGACGCTGCTAGATTAGTGATATACTACGTAGCGGGTTACGTATTGGTATTACTGATATGCGCAGTCGAGACGGGGAGTAAGACAAAATTTAAAGAAAAGATATGACAACAAACGAAATAGAAAAGCAATTAAGGCTTAAATCTAAGAAAGAAATTAAAGAATGTGCAGACACTATAGCACATAAATTACAACAATTTGGTAAAGATCACACTAATATTAACCTTGCTGGTATGCCTTGGTATAGTAAGCATTATAAACCAGACACTCTCAAGTATGGCGATACACCGGATCCGTGGCGTCATTTTGATTGGAAAGAACTTTCACAGTTAATAGTAAGAAACATGGAAGAAACCTGGTTAGATAAAATGGTTGAGAAAAAATCAAAAGAACTATTAAGTAAAATGGAACTACTATAATGGTAACAGGAGAAGAAGTTGAAAAATACATAAGAGAGGATTTAGATTCAGAACCTAGACACGATTGTCACGATTTAGCTGCTGCTATAAATGATATATCGTACGAGGTTGACTATGATTCTTACGAGATTATGCAATTACTATTGGAAAATAGACCTATAGATGGTTTATACACCCATAGTTATGGCTTTCACACTGCTAACGGCAGGTCAATAATTGAAGGAATACAAAGTAAATACTACGAATACAATGAGTACTAGAGCAATAATTAGATTCGCTACGCGTGAACCAGGGGTATCATTTAGTGAATTTCCAGAAAAATATCACGCACAGTTGTTTTGTAGATTAGACGGTCAACCTGAATCATTAGGTTTAGATCTTGCTAATTCAATAGCTAACAGATGTTCTATACCACACAATTTAGAAATAGACAGTTTAGATACTAAGCATGGTAGTTTAGATACTAAGCATGGTAATTTAGATTATATATACTACATCTGGCAACACGTGGATAAGTCCACTTGGATTAGTATATTCAAATATGCTCAGTCCTATTGTCCAACCTGTGGGAATCCCGAGGATGACGGAGAACCTATGTATGAATGCATATTTGTGGGTGAACCTTATGATTTACAAAAGAAATTTAGAGACGGAAAAATAGTATGACAGATAAAGAAATTAGAAAACTAGCAACGTATATAGCTAATGATTTAATAGAAAAATCCATATCAGCTAATGATAATTGGAAAGCCGATAATGCTGAGGACCACTTGGTAGGCGAATTAGCTAGATGTATGACTCTGCAGAATGTTTATGAAGACAGAGAGGAGTATGAAAAATGTGCAATAATGAAAATTAGAGTGATGCAAATTAACAAAAAATTAGGGATAGACCTAGAAAGTGAAAACGATGATGAGATATAAACCAATGTTGGCTTACCCAGTAAGTAGCAAACCAATACCTTACGAAAAGTTGATGTATATACAACCTAAGTTTGATGGTGTTCGGTGTGTGATACAGTATGACAACAGCCAAGTAACAGCCTACTCTCGTACGGGTAAGGAGTGGAAAAACATAGACCATATAAGGTTTAATTTGAAGAGTTTCTTTCAACTTAACCCTAAAATAGTATTAGATGGTGAGCTGTATAATCACGATCTAAACAATGATTTTGAAAAGATTATATCATTGGTCAGAAAAACTAAACCGACTGACGAGGACCGTTTAGAATCATCCAAGATGGTACAATTTCATTGTTACGATGCTATCAATATGGACGCAAATTCCAATTTCAGTGTTCGTAATGAATGGATCAGCTTGAATGTACCTAACAACCACTGTGTAAAGCACGTAGAGACTCACGAAATATGGGCTGAAAAATATGCACTACAATACCATAAAATTAACCTTAAAAACGGTTACGAAGGATCTATATTAAGGTTAAACGAGCCTTACCAGACTAAAAGATCTCATAATTTGAGAAAATTTAAAGATTTTCATGATTCTGAAGCCACTATAACTGGTTGGGTTGAAGGAAAAGGTAAACGTGTAGGTACTATTGGTAAATTTACAGCCGTGGACTCTGAAGGTAATGAATTCGGGATGCCAGTAATGGATAAATTTGAGTATTTACAGCAGAATTTTAAGAAAATGCAGAAATGGGTTGGTAAAACAGCGACATTTACGTATTTTGAGCGTACGAAAGCAAACAGCTATCGACACCCATTATTTAAATGTATTAGAGATTATGAATAAAACGTTAAAGAATATGAGGAAATTTAAAGAATTTTTGATGGATATTGATTGGATTATCTGTCAAGTAATTGGAGTAGCATTTTTAATGCAAGAATGGACCATCCCAGGGTGCACATTAATAGCATTATCAGTATATTTGTCAGAAAAAAGGAGATAATATGAAGAGTTACCAAAATGTAATCACTAAATGTGATTTAGAAACAGCTCCATTTCGATGTGAATGGTGTGAAAAACCAATGGCCGAGGAAGACCACAACTTCTGTGACATATGCGACGACTGTAGAGATGAAAATGAAATGGATTAAGACATGGAAAAAGACCTAAAACAACTAATTAAGGAATTTAATGAAATTAAATATCCTAAGGATACCTCAAAGAGAATAATCCTAGCAACATTAGAACCAGAGACTGTGACAACAGCCCCTATATATAATGAATAACAGGCTTATGTCACAATGATACCGAGGAATTTAGATAAACTGCATCGTCAGAGAATTACATACCGGAGAGATCCTACGGACAAACCTGATTTTGAGAACCATCAGTACATGTTCTTTGAGAATGGTACGTATCAAGCTTACGATTTATTTAAAAGTAAAGCTAAGATTAATACTTACAGGAGCTTAAAATGGCATTTACTAGTAATATGGTACTTGAACCCACAGATAAACCCCGAGGAGTTTAACGAGCTAGCTCAGTTTATTGCTGACAAAGAGAATGGTTACACAACTTTCAGTATGTCTGATAGTGCGTTAGAAAGAGTTATCCACGATGTATACATGTGCGATTTAGATAAACCACCCACAAATAAACTTAGAAAAGTTATATTTAAGATGGGTAGCGGGTTGGATAAATTTGCTAAATTAAGTATTGTGGGTAAGCTAATTGGAACTGCTAAGAGAATTCACCCTGATGATATATATCAGTGTATGATTGATCTTAACGATATGGGTAAGAGAATTACTATAAGTGGAGTAGCTAAATTGCTTAACTGCTCTAGCAGAACCATACATAGAAATATGTGTGATGAATTACGTAGAGAGAAGGAATTATTAAATAGAGAACTATGAAATGGAAGAAGAAAAACACAAACAGTGGTTAATCGATCAGTATAATCGCAATCGCGCTTTCAAAGATCAGGTTAAAGATTTCGCTGAATACAATAGAATAATGTTAGATTTAGAAACGAGGGCTGTTAAAGAAGAAAGAGCACGAGTTACGTGGGATTCTTGGATAAAGGATCTAGTAGATGAACCAGAAGAGGTACAAAATCCAGATGATGAAGATTGTACAGCTTATGAAGATTAATATATATGAAGAAATACAACGTACAAAACTACATTAGGTATAAACTTGATGTTAAAGATAGTATTCTCAGACTCGACGGTAAGATGTGGGATGAGTATACTAGAGATGAACTTGTGGTTAAGTTTCTACCTTTAGTGGAGAACTTAGCTAGGAAATTTCCAACCTCACAACAGGCTACGGGCGTTATGGATATTACCGATCTAATTCAAGAGGGTAGTCACGGTTTGATAGCCGCTGTAGACAAAATAACTATGTCGATAATAATGGAGTCTGAAGACCCCGAAAGGACAATTAAGTCTTTCCTATCGAAACGAATCAGAGGAGCCATTAGACGTGCTATAGACATGAATAGGGGCAGTATGAGGATACCCGAACATAAACTAAATGAAATTCGTAAGGATTTTGGTGAAGATAAGAAAAAGGTTGAAATGTTTTTTAACTCTGTATTCTTAAGTTTAGACGCAGCAAATGATAATGGTACTCCATACGATGCCCCTGATACCTCTCAAGATTACAACTTGGATATTCTCGGCGCTTATATTAAGAGTTTAATGTTACAATATCTAAATCATAAGGAATTTCAAGTATTGAGGCTATCCTTTGGGTTGGACTGTGATAAACACTCTGCTAAGCAGATTGCTGACATTCTAGGGATGAAAGGTGATAGTTCTTATGTTAGGGTTTCGCAGCTAAAAAAGCTGGCAATTGAAAAACTTATAGACAACGTCCCGCACTCCCAAGTGATTGAATATCTATAAGTTATGTTGAAAATAAATGTAAATCGGTCGCGAGAATGTGTAATTATATCTATACAGAATAAGACCAAAAACCATCTAATATGAAACAAGATTTAAACAAGACTTTAGCTGTCATACAGACTAAGCTAAAAGCAAAAAAGTCTTCATATAATTCCTTCGGTAAGTATTACTTCCGTAAGGCTGAAGACATTCTAGAGGCGGTAAAACCGTTCCTTATTGAGCATTCGGTAACAGTCACAATGACTGAAGAGATCGTAGGTATTGATCCTGTACCGATTATGCAGTCCAATGCTATCATTTCCGATGGCGAAAATCAAATCATAGCAACAGCAATTGTAGGTGTAGACCTTAATCAAAAAGGTATGCAGACCTCACAGCAATTTGGTGCAGCTTCTACTTATGGAAAGAAGTATGCTCTAGGTAACTTGTTCCTTATCGATGACACAGAGGATGCAGATGCATCTAATAGTCACGGAAAAGCAGCTGAGGTAGTTAGTAAACCTAAGAAAGCTATAACAAAGGATCAGATGTCTAAAGCATTAGAATTCATCAAAGGCGGAGGGTCTGTAGAAGCAATTAAAGGTAAATATAAATTGACAAAAGATCAAGAAGCTGGTTTAAAACGTGTAAAATTATCATAGATGGATAAGAAGACTTATAATAAGTTAAAGCAGGATAAGCATTATTATGGTGAATTCGGTAATAAGTTCCTAAGTAATTCGAATATAAGTACACTACTCAAAGATCCAGCTAAATTGCGAGAGAATAGACCATCTACTCCAGCTTTTTTAGTCGGTGGGTACTTTCATACTGCGATTCTTGAGCCTGAAAAACTCAAAAGTTTTAGAATAGTTGAAGCATCAACTAGGAATACGAAGATATATAAAGAATTATCTGGAGGAGAAATGTGTTTGTTACAAAGTGAAGTTGATAAGATAGAGCTAATGACTCAAGCAATGATGGATAATGATATTTGTAGAGACCTTATCAAACCCCTATTGGGTGATGTTATATACGAAGAACCAGCTACAGTTGAGCTGTTCGGAAACATGTGGAAAGGTAAAGCAGATATTATTAACCATGAGGAAAAGCTTGTAATCGACCTGAAAACAACGAATGATATTGATAAGTTTAGGTGGTCTGCATCTAAATATAACTACGATAGTCAAGCCTATATATATAGTAGGTTGTTTGGGTATGAGATGCTATTCATAGTTATAGATAAAAACTCTAATCGAATAGGTTTATTTGATTGCTCCCCCGACTTTTATAGTAGGGGTGAAGAGAAGGTTAGACAGGCTAGTGCAGCTTATGATTTATTCTACAAATCAGACGATTATGATTTCAAGCAATATCTGCACAATGAAACGCTTTAATACAAACTAAATACGATTACTAACGGATAATAACAATGATCAAATCAATTATTAATTTGCTAAAACCAAAAACCATGGCAAGAACTAGATCAAAAATCTGTACAATTTCAGGGAAGAAATTTACAGCAAACACCACAAACTTTTATGTGAACCACAATGCACCTGATGGGTTGCATCCATATCACAAGAGTTTCGATAATTTCCGTCGAACAACTGGAGCCACAGTAAAGCAAGTTCGACAATTAGTTAACTTAATAAACGGATAATTTATGGCAAGTATCATTAAAACAAGTATCAACTTAGGGAACATCCCTAAAGACAAAATCTTTCACGGTAAGAAAGGTCAGTATCTACCTATTACTATTACTATCAACGACGAGGTTGATCAGTTTGGGAATCAAGGCCCAGTAGTAGTAGAGCAATCCAAGGAGGAGCGCGAAGCTAAAACACCTAAAACTTACCTAGGTAACGTTAAAGTTGTTTGGACAAATGGAGATAACGTTGATGTGGCACCACGAGATGGAGCAGCTACACCACCACCATCTAAGCCTGCACCTGTAGAAGACGACTTACCGTTCTAGGATGCACATAGAGGATAAGGAGATCAATGGATTTTTGATTGATGAGTTCAATCAATATAGTCTTGAAGCAGGTAAGACACAAGGGGTTTGTCCTTTGTGCTCTGCTGATAGACAACCTAAAAATAGGAAGGCAAAATGTGCTTCTTATGATTGGGAACGTGGTCTCGGGACTTGTCATAATTGTAATGATAGCTTTCAACTTCATACATACCAAAGGAAAGGTAGTTCCACTAAGGAATACATCCGACCCGATTCATCAATAATCGGAGCTTTAGTTGAAACGAAAGTTGAGGAGTGGTTCAAAACAAGGAGTATATCAAAGCGAACTCTGGACGACCTTCGGGTTACAGAGGGCGCTGAGTATATGCCTCAAACTGGTAAGTCCGAGAATACAATACAGTTTAACTATTTCATGGGAGATCAGTTAATTAACATTAAGTATAGAGATGGTAGAAAAAACTTCAAATTGTACAAAGGTGCAGAAAAAGTATTCTACAATATAAATTCAGTTGTTGGTTATGATTGGTGTGTAATAGTTGAGGGTGAAATGGATGTGTTAGCTCTACATGAGGCAGGTGTTAAAAACGTAATATCTGTACCTAACGGAGCAACTTTAAATAGCAATAATCTAGATTACTTAGATAACTGTATTGATTACTTAGAAGATAAATCTAAGATAGTTTTAGCTGTCGATGCAGATGAAGCTGGTCGTGCTCTACGACAAGAGTTTATTAGAAGGTTAGGTGCTGAGGTTTGTTACTTAGTTGATTTCAACGGTAATAAAGATGCAAATGATTTCTTAATAGAACATGGTAAAAGTGAGCTAAGAGACGTTATAGATAATTCAATCCAAGTACCTCTTGAAGGTGTGTCAACACTTAAAGATGTAGAGGGTGAATTGCTAGACTTTGTTCACAACGGTTTTAAACCTGGTTTTCAAGTTGGTTTAAAAAACTTCGATGACATATTTAGTACTTATACGTCTCAGTTTATAACTGTGACAGGTATTCCGTCATCAGGTAAATCAGATTTCGTAGATCAAATGTGTATTGGGTATAATAAGAATTATGGTTGGAAGACTGCTTTTGCATCTCCAGAGAATAAACCTAATTATTTGCATGCTCACAAACTTATGCGAAAGACTTGGGAAGGTATGCCTACTAAGGCTGATGTAGGTTCTACTAAGTGGAACCAAGTTACGGAACAGGTTAATGATAATTACTTCTTTATCGATGCAGATAGATATACTCTAGACGAAGTCCTTAAGAAAGGCGCTGAATTAGTTAAACGTAAAGGTATAAAATGTCTTGTGATTGATCCTTATAATAAGGTTAGAGATGTTAATTCCAAGACAGAGGACGTTAACAGATATACAATGGAGTATCTAACTAAAATTGAGGTATTTGCTAAGAAGTATGATGTATTAGTTATGGTTGTAGCTCACCCTACTAAAATGTACAAAGACAAAGATGGTAAGATCGAAGAACCAACTATGTATAACATTAAAGGTGGTGGTGAATGGTATGATGCAAGTTACCACGGGTTACTCGTTCATAGAGATTATGATGCTAAAACTGTAAAAGTAAAAGTGTTGAAAGTTAAGTTTCAGAACTTAGGGGAGAATGGAGCTGAGGCTCATTTTACTTGGGAACCTAAGTCAGGATCTTATATTCCACTAGCGTCTAATATGGCTGAGAACGAGCCAATGCCCTGGGAGACATAATGGTATTCAAAAAGAAAAAGAAAGCACCTAGTAGAAGGGCTCCGCATTTATTTCCAACACCTGAACAAACAAAGCATTTTGCTTGGTGTATAAAAAATGGTATTGGTATATGTGTAGTCCCAAATTGGAAAACAGCAGACAAATGGAATATAGAGATTGTATTACGTGGAAAGGCTAACGTGAATCCAGTGGATTACGAAGGAGTTGAAGCTTTAACTAAAATGTATGAATACTGTAAGTACTACTATGACAAAAACAATAAAGATGAGAAATAACTTTGAGACTGCTAACGAAGCGTATGAATACTTCCATGACAGGATAATACAGTATGGCGCGTCATTTGGTGATACTAAAGCTTTATTTAATGTAGGTTTTTATATACACCAACCCAGTAAAAAACAGATAATAAACCCTGAGCGTAAGTGGAACTTACACTATGCCGACTCTGAATGGAAATGGTATCTATCTGGTGATCCTAACATTAGTAAGTTAGGTGAGATATATGGTAAAGTTCCAGCTATATGGAAACGTATGGCTGATGAGTATGGTAACGTTAACTCTAATTATGGTTATCAATGGCAAAGAACAGATTGGAACAATGTTAGCCAATACGAGAAAGTCGTTCAGATGTTAAAAGATAATCCTGAGACAAGACAAGCTGCAATTAGTATTTATGACGGTAAGGAGATCAACAAATACAAGAACGATACTCCATGTACTTATGCTGTGCAGTTTACAATCCTCAACGGAGAGCTTTGTATGTCTGTTTATATGCGTTCTAATGACCTCTGGTACGGTTTCTGTAACGATCAATACCAATTTGCATCATTACAGGAATTAGTTGCTAGAGAGTTAGATATACCAACTGGGTGGTATTACCACCATGCGCACAACTTACACTTATATAACGATAAGATATGAATATAGATGGTCAAAGAATAAAAGTTGGTTACTCCACGTTAAAGATTAATACTCAAACAACTCAGTTCGCTAATAGTAATATGACTGATACTTATGGTCAGTATTTACAAAGAGAGAACAAAATAGAGATACAACCCGATTTGAGTGATGTCGATGAGGCTAATACACTAATACACGAGATACTACATGCTAGTGTGTGGATTAGTTCTTTAAGTCAAACTGGGCAACCATTAGAAGATAGTGGGAATGAGGAATTAGTCATCAACAATTTAACAAACACGTTAACACAGGTGTTTATTGACAATGAATGGTTATTACCTTATTTAACTGAAAAACTGCATAACGATAAAATATGACATACTGTTTATACCACATACCCGGTAAAAAGATCGGGGTAAGTAAAGACCCTAAATACAGGGTAGAAATTCAGCAAGGCTATGGGCCAGATGAATACGATATATTAGAAATGTCTGACGATATAGATTATATATCTGATCGTGAGATTGAATTACAAAAACTCTATGGTTATAGAGTAGATGAAACCCTTTATAAAAATTTAAACCAAAACAGAAGTATGAGAGTAAACATTACAGAACAAACGACAACTTTTCCTTGTCCGGCAAACAAAGTAAAAGGTAGATTAATGGATGAGTTGGGTATGGTTATCCAAACGAACTATGCTCGCCTTTCAATAACACCTGATTTAGTTAACTGGATTGATAAGAATGTAGTAACGTCTCAGTTTAATGAGAATAGATGCTATGTATACAACAAGGCTATGAGTACTTGGGCTAAGCAAGATACAGTTAATATTGATAAGCAGATCTCACATAGTAGTGTATTCCAGAATATAAGAGAATGGGCTAAAGAAAGAGGTTTATATGACAAAGGAGACTCAAATACTCAGTATGTTAAACTAATGGAGGAAGCTGGTGAGTTAGCTCGAGGTCTACTTAAAAAAGACAGACCAGAGATTATAGACGCTATAGGTGATATAGTTGTGGTATTGACTAACCTAGCTTATATGGAAGGTATGGATATAGAAGACTGTGTTCAATCAGCTTATACTGAAATTAAACATCGTCAAGGTGAAATGAAGAATGGAACATTTGTAAAAAACACTTTATAATATGAGTAGTAGAGAAATTATGAACGGAATGGACGGAAAGATGGATAAAGAAAAGAGAGATCAACCTAAATGGAATTTTAGAGACCCTGTAGTCGAGAATGTTTGTGACAAGTTTATTCGACGATCAGATGTTGGTTATGAGAAATATGGCCGAACGTTAGATACAGAGAGGAGGGGTAAACACAAGGACTTGCTTGGCTATCTAAATGATGTTCAAGAGGAGTTAATGGATGCGGTACTATATATCCAAGCGGCGCGTGAGGAGATGATGGAACAAATGCAAGAGCAACGTATGAACGTTATAGGTCAGAACGGTAATGATGGAGATCATTATGGTGAATAAAAAGAAAGGTAAGAGAGGTCCAGTGAGAGCTAAGAAGGTAACCTATGATGGGATTACCTTCGCCTCCGGGCTTGAGAAGTATATGTATAAAGCTCTTAAAGAAGCTAAGGTTAAAGCTAAGTACGAAGGAGAGACTTTTGTATTACTAGACGGTTTTTATTTTGAAAATGAAGTATACGAAAGACAATCCAACGGAAAGGGTGAATTAGTTAACAGAGGTTGTAAGCGTATATTACCTATTAAATATACTCCTGACTTCATTGGCGAGGACTTCATAATAGAAACAAAAGGTAGAGCAAACGAAAGTTTCCCTATGCGATGGAAATTATTTAAGAGATTAGTTATGAATCAATTTCCTAATGTAACCTTATATAAGCCTCAAAATCAGAAGGAGTGCGATAAAGTAATTGAATTAATCTTATTAAAAAGAAAGTACAAATGATCACAAACTGGGAGATAAGTTTAGGGTTGTACCCTGGAATACTATTTGGGTTCAGATCTTACCCTGCAGGGAGTTTAACAAGCCACGTACTATATATACCGTTTATAGATATATGTTTAACAATTGAAAGAGAAGCCGATGAGTAACACTAGTAATAATATCCTGTCAGATATTACTGTTCACATGAAGTACGCCAAATACAAACCAGAATTAGATAGAAGGGAAACCTGGGAAGAGCTTGTGGATAGAAACAAAGCTATGCATATTAAAAAATACCCTTCACTTGAAGACGAAATTGAATCTAACTATAAATTTGTTTATGATAAGAAAGTTCTACCATCTATGCGTAGCCTACAATTCGGTGGTAGACCGATTGAAATATCGCCTAACAGATTGTATAATTGTTCGTTTCTACCTATTGACCACATAGACAGTTTCTCAGAAATTATGTTCTTGTTACTATCTGGTTGTGGAGTAGGTTACTCAGTCCAAAAACATAACGTAAAACAACTACCTGATATTGTGAAACCTCATATTAACAGAACTCGGAGATTCGTTATCGGAGATTCTATTGAGGGTTGGGCTGATGCTATTAAAGTACTAATTAAGTCTTATATGGGGAACAAGAAAGCTTCTCGAGTGGAGTTTGATTACTCTGATATTAGACCTAAAGGTGCTACGTTAGTTACCTCTGGTGGTAAAGCCCCTGGGCCTCAACCACTTAAGGAGTGTATTATAAAAGTGTTTGGAGTACTAGACAGTTGCGAAGACGGAGGTAAGCTAACCTCACTACAAGCCCACGATATTGTTTGCTACATTGCCGACGCTGTTTTAGCCGGTGGCATAAGAAGAGCTGCGTTGATCTCTTTGTTTTCAGCTGACGATGAGGAAATGATCTCTTGTAAGTCTGGTAGTTGGTGGGAGAAAAACCCACAGCGTGGTAGATCTAATAACTCAGCGGTTTTAATGAGGCATAAGATCACTAAAGAGTTCTTTCTAGACTTGTGGAAACGTGTTGAGTTGTCTGGATCTGGCGAACCCGGTATATACTTCAACAACGATAAATCTTGGGGTACAAATCCTTGTTGCGAGATTGCTTTAAGACCATTTCAATTCTGTAACCTATGTGAGGTGAACGTTTCAGACATTGAATCACAAGAGGATTATAACGATAGAGTTCGAGCTGCAGCTTTTATAGGTACGATTCAAGCTGGTTACACAAACTTTCACTACTTAAGAGAGATATGGCAAGAGACAACAGAGCGAGATGCCCTCATAGGAATATCAATGACGGGAATAGGGAGCGCAGCAGTTTTAAAGATGGATATGAAAGCCGGTGCAGACGTTGTGAAAAAAGAGAATGCAAGAGTAGCCAAGCTAATAGGAATAAACAAATCAGCAAGATGTACAACCGTTAAACCCGCAGGGACGACATCTCTGGTACTTGGAACATCATCGGGTATTCATGCATGGCATAATGATTATTATGTACGTAGACTACGCGTAGGGAAGAATGAGGCTATATACAGTTACTTAAGTATCCATCATCCGGAAATATTAGAAGATGATTACTTTAGACCTCATGATACTGCTATAATTAGTATACCACAAAAAGCACCTGAAGGTTCTATAATTAGAACTGAATCAGCTATGGATCTCTTAGAGAGAATAAAGAAGGTGGCGACCGAGTGGGTTCGAGGCGGTCACAGAAAGGGTAGTAATACTCATAATGTTTCTGCAACGGTTTCCCTTAAGGATGATGAGTGGGATAGCGTTGGTGAGTGGATGTGGACTAACCGAGATAAGTATAACGGTTTGTCAGTATTACCTTACGATGGCGGTACTTATATACAAGCTCCGTTCGAGGATATAACTAAAGAGCAATATGGGGAAATGATAAAAGCCCTACACCAATTAGACTTATCTAAAGTTGTAGAGCTTAATGATAATACTGACCTCAAAGATCAACTAGCTTGTGCTGGTGGAGCTTGTGAAGTAGTTTAAATAGCTATGGCATAAACCGTGGCCATTATTAAAACGTATAATATCTTACTTATTTCTATTTTTACCCTCATAACAGTATAATTACTTTTTAATACAAAGTATTAACCACTGTGAGGTTAAGGAATTGTTAAGAAAAGATTAAGGGATAGCCTAATGGTTATCCCTTTTTTTTTATTATATTAAAGTTATTAAAGCTCCTGCTATACTAACTAATAAATCCTTCCAACAAAAACCACCGTAGTCTAATTCATCGTGCACTTCCTTTCCTAAAGCTAAAACAACGGCAACCCAAATATTTGAGAGGAATGCTATATTCATAGCAATTGAAAAGTGTAGTACTTTGTCAACTCCAATTCTGTTAATAATCTTGTTTATCATATCTCTTTTATTACAAGAACATTATTAACGATCCGTAAGCTATGAACTCGTATATTGGTAACGGTAGTATTCCTTGCCACGCTAGTATTGTTAATACAGACAAGAAAACTCCTTTACTCAATGCAAACGTATCATTATTCCTTTTATACTCTACAAAAAATATTATAGGTTGAATCAAGAAGAATACTACTGCGAATATATTATGGAGGAAAGCATCGCTATGCATACTATAAATGTCCAGCAATACTAAAGAAGCTACACCTATGAAGGCTAACAAGGGTTTTATATTCTTCCTTTTATATAATACCCCAATAACTAGAGTTTGAAGTGTTATGAAGTAAGTAAATAAAGGTCTGGTAATAGGGTTTAAACTCAAAGCGGATACTGGTGTTGTTAAGATAACCCATCCTTCCACCGATGAGATCATAGTTAGTAATAATATGATTGTGATTAATAAGTACCCGCCTTTAATTGTTTTTACCCCATGTCTTTATTATTATGCTTTAGTCCAGTAAGCAAACTCTATAACACAGCTAGCCGTATCAGCTCTAGCTTCCAATCCATTCCCATCGTTTATAGGGAAGAAACAAAATTCTCCGGGACTTAATCTAGCATACTGTTGACTTGCCACTGTTTGAAGTATAACGAAATTAGTTGTGTCAGTATTTTTAGCATAAAAATATTTTACACCACCTGCCGTTGCTACCAACTCTTGATCGTCAGCTGTTGTGATAGTCTTTTTAGATACCCCTTGCATTGGTGAAGTTACACTTAGAGTATCGTCCACTGATAATGATAACGTCGCACCTAAATCCGCTTGAGTACCTGTTAGTGTTAATGTTGGTTTTAAATCTGCCATTTTATTTATTCTTTAATATCCTGTTAATAATTTTAATACGTCGTCTATTGCTTTATGTCTGTGGTTATCTTCTAGTACAACCTTAAATACATATTCACTTTGTTCTACTTTTGCTATATCATCTATAGCAGAATTGAATGAATCTTTGAGGTCTACTTGTTGATTGTCCCCACATAATATCATTACAGAGTTTTTACCTAATCTACCTATTGCCATACGTAATTGTGCTTTAGTTAGATTCTGAAATTCATCTACTATAACTATAGCTTCATCAAACGTTCTACCCCTGAAGTGTGTTAACGAAACCAATTCAATTTCTTCGTTATCCACCATCGTTTTTAATTTCTCAGGTTTGTTATAAACCTTTCTCATATTAGACATAATAGGTACAAGCCAAGGTTCTAGTTTTTCTTTTTCCGTGCCAGGTAAAAAACCATTATCCTCTGTCGAGACTGTTGGTCTAGTGATAACGATCTTATTGTACTGCCTTTTAAAGTACATGTCTAAACCTATTTGAACTGCTAACAACGTTTTACCACTACCAGCTTTTCCAACCACAAAATTATAAGCGTGTTTAATTATATTCTCTTTAGCTCTCTTTTGTTCTTCAGACAATGTTATATTGAACTTAACATTACCTTTCGGCGGCTTCTTTGTTTTGTTTTCCAATATGATATTATTAAATTATATACTAGGTTTTATATCTGCATATCTATACTTCGTGTCACCATCTTCATCATGGTAAGCCTCTAATACTTGTTTCCTATTACCCTTTTCTTTTAAAGATATATGTATCCAAGAGAAGTCAAACTCATTAATCATCTGATCAAACTCTAATCCTGAATCTAACACCCACTCATAGACGACTTTATTGTTCATCTTCCCTTTAAACCAGAACTGCAAGTCCAAAGCTTCGCCTTTACAATGCTGCGACTTAAAACTCCCACCAATAGCTCTGTTAAGTTCTTTAGAGCGGTAACCACTACTGATACGAATAGGACCAACGTCATCACGCATAGGCTGTATAAGATCTCTAATAAGCATTTGCATATTATGTAAGTGTTCTTTAGTCGGTTCATTACTTATGTTTAATCTTTTTGCTGTGTTACTTCTAGTGATTTCTGATAATACAAAGTTTTTACTTAGTCTCATATTACTCTATTCTTATTGTTAGTTTAGGATCCGTACCTGAGTTAGTCAACTTTAAGCTATGAGTATTTACATTAAAGGATACATCATTATTTAGCTCTAACACTACAGTGCTTGGTATTACTACATTTTTAATTACAAAAAACTCTGTATAAGGATCCTCTAAAGCTTTTATAAATAAAGTGACTGTAGCTGGATTATCACTATGATTACATATACGTATACTATTTACTAAACCAGTATATTGAGTGGCTGTGTTATTTGTATTCTTTTCTAGCAATACATAGTTTGTTTTTGCGTCCCCTATTGCGAAATATTTTGCTGCCATATCTTTATTATGCTTTTGCTATCGTTAACTTACCTCCGTAAACTTTTTCTCCAGACGTTTGCGCTAATTGAATTAAAATATAATTAGTGGCATCCGCGGTGACATCTGTTATATCTATTTGAGTACCTATATAACCTGTACCCTTACTGGTTACATGAACGGTATCTATATCAGCTTCATACACCGTTACTTGAGAAGCGGTGTCTCCATAAATATCAACGTGAGTTGCTTTAAACCCCGCAGGTATTTGTACAGAAGCAAACATCCTTGCAGTGCCATGAGATTCTAACCATCTATCACTACTTGTATCATCAATCATGATAGGCCTACCCGCATCATCAGGTATAAAATCACTTGGTAATATTTTTACATAAGTTATACCAGGTAACACATTCCCAGTGACATCTAAATCCCCACCAAATTTACAATTACCTCCAGCAACCCTGAGTGCCCAAGCATTAGTTATAGTTTGATTAGTCGATGCGACTGGAGCACCTTTTATTAATAAGGTGGAAGCATCAGTAGTTGTTACAGCTGTGTTGGTCGCTAATAACCTAGGATTCTCAATACTCACGTGATTATAAGCGGTTGATGTCCCACTGGCAGCGGTAGTGGTATCCGTTATATCCATAGCATCTACATGCATTACCCTACCATCAATACTCGCAATTATACCTCTATTACCCTGCATTATTATACTGCTTTCAGCTGTGATAGGAAACCCTGACGTTATACCACCATTAGCTGTAATGAGAGCGGCAAAGGTTTTTGCCCCCATAAAAGTTTGTGTACCACCTAAATGTGCTGTATCTGAGTCTAACTTAGCGCTTGGTATAACACCTCCAACCCAAACACCACTATTATTTATTGTTGCTGTACTACCCATAGTGAGTGTACCAGTTATAGTAGTTGTTGATGTTTCACCATTACCTATGGTTACATCCACTTCATTACCAGTAGCGTGCTCACCTTCTAATATTAAACCAGGGTTTAATGAAGAGGTGCTTCCATCACTAGCAGCTACACTTATAACTAACTTACCAGCCTCATCTGTGTCATCGGCTTCGGATATTGTACTTTGTATTCGGCTGTAATATATCTCATCTGTACCTGTGCTATTTCCTCCTTTAAATCTAATATCACCTATCTCATCATCATCAACAGCGGCTACAGAGCCACCTCTAGTTTTTGTTAAGTTGACGGTTGGACCACCACCATCATTACTATTCGACTCGAGTGTGAGTTGGCCTTGAAAAATTCCACTACCACTACTACTAATTGTGCCACAAGTGATTGCTCCAGTATTTGTATCAAGAGTAGTACACTCCAACTTACCGGAACTAGAATTGTATGTTAAATATGAATTCGTTTTAGGAGCTAAATCACCCGTTGCTGCCGTAACGAATAATGGAAAGCAAGTTGTATCTGAAGACTCATCTGTCACTGTTATATCTGTAGCTGTCCCACCACCACCACCAGCATCAGTATTATAAGATACCTTACCTGTGGTATCGTTAACAACCAATACTCTAGTATCACTAGATGAACTTAGATCCTCTAAGTAAACGTCATTGCGAAACCTAGATATAAAATCCCATATATGTTGGCCTATCCACTTCATTAATTATCTTTGGATGTATATTTTTCTTGTTAACGCACCATCACTAACTATATAAAAGCCATTTGTAGGTTCTACCTCTCTACCTAGAATATCATAGTAGCGCTTGATACTTGAACCAATAGTATTTACCTCTTCCAAACCTATAGTTAAACAACCTACATCAACTAACTGTTGTGTTTGATCTTGAGGCCAAGTGCCTAAAGAATCAATCCAATCAACGTCAGATAAGAACCCGTACTCCACATCATCTATATATAGATAAGCACCATTCCATCCATCACCATAACTGTCTTGCATGTTGATCTGGTAATACTGAGGTAATATAGCTGCACCGAAATAAGGAGCTCCACCCTCTAGTATAACACTACCGTTGCAAGTAAGTATCTGCCATGTTATCTCTGCTGAGAAATCTCCAGCTGTACACTCTACAAATGCCTGCGTCTGTTGTGCATTAGCAGTTTTAGACACACCTATCAATATAAGGAAAGCTATTGCTATAACTAAAACTAAATAACTTGATTCGTTTAATCTTTCTTTATTCATTACTGGAATTTATTTAATGTTATCTCATCGATAACTGATTGTACTTCTTTCTTAGTAGCTGCTAACTGCATCATTATGTTGGGGTTAAATCTCTCTTGTTCTACCCCATTGTTGAATATTATAACTGTAGGTATCGCTATAATTTCATACTCCTTCTGTATCTTAGAATTACTCACAATACACAATTTGTAAGCGATACAATCCTTTAAAGTTTCTAAAAATTGAACTTCATTACTCTTGTTCCACTCAGCCCAAAATTCTACAACGCAAATACCTTTCGATGTTTTTATTTTAAACTCGTCAGAACTAATAAAATCTTGAGCGTATATATTAGAAGATAATAATAGTAGCAGTATAAATTTATTCATACAATTTTTCCTTAATCATTTTAATATCATCTTTTATTTCAGTAACATCTTCTTGAGTTGACATGATCGTTTGACGAATTAACTTGTCCTTCATATCAAATTCAATTCGAGTAATCTCGGGATCCACTGGCAGAGGAAGTTCTTTAGCTTCTGATATGTCAGCCTGTAAGGTAAACCACATACCTATTAGTGTTGCAATAGCAAAACCTATACCCGCTAATGTTTTAATACTAACCTTGAAAGTTGTATCTTCGTTTAATTCTTTAGCCATTCTATTTCTCTTTAATTTGGTTAGCAGCTAACAACAACTCTATAGTGTGTAACCTAGCTGATATCTCAGTTAGAGTTACCTTTATATCTAGATCTGATCGTTCTAATTGATGTACTCTAGATTTTATCTTAGTGCATTCATTATTTAAGTTAACCCATAAACCCACAGCGGTGGCCAATATTACTGCTATACCTATAATTAATTCTATCACACCTACGGTTAATTCCATTCTTTAAAAAATTAAGTAATTTATTCCTGCCTTGCACTCATAAGACTTTATGTCCCAATATTTCAAATGCCTACCTTCGATATATAGACCAAGATGTTTGTTTACTTTAGCTCCGAATACAGCGCCAATATCCCATTCAAACTTTCCGCTTGGATAACTGTAAGAGTTTTCACTCAACCCTTTATGTACGGGATAAGCAGAACCCCACGAGTGAAACCAAGCTTTGTCTGAATAGTAATAATAGTCAGCACCTAAAACACCTGATACTTCTTGTTGAAGTCCCATAGCTTTTAATTCTCGTTTATTGTACTCGTCTACAGCGTCGGTGAAGTGATATGTATAGAACTCTGTGTCTGACATAGACACACACTCTCCATCTCTAGTCCAACATTCATTGTCATCACTATAAAACCCGAAGTCATTAGCGAGTTGCCACCAGTGTTTATTCTCTGGGATAGCAAACCAAGCTTCAACAGGGGAGTAGCCATACACAGGGTGTGATCGATGTGCTACACCAATTGTTAAATCTAAACTCCCTATGTTCTTACGTAATCTAAATTCACCTTGAGTATATTTCAAGTCTATTAAACCATCGTTAACATAAGCAGCTTTTGTAGTAAAGTTATTAGAGATATAACGAACTTTATATTCGTGCTGTTGAAACCTCATCCCTCTATTTCTAATAGAAGAATACTCTAATAAGTACTCTAAACCTGGAGCGTTAGATACGGTAGCGTAATCACTGACCTCATTCTCAGTACCAGTATAAAACCTACCTCTCTTTACTTGGTAGTCAAACCTAGCTATCTTTCTTAGACCTACACTTAGGTTGTAGTTCGGTTCGCTCACTTGTGTTATCTCCACCAACTGGCCTGATCCAGCAACACCGTTCACCAAGAACTGTTGGTTCTCTGTAAACGGAGCACCAGTTGATAGACTTGCGTAGAAAGTTGCGAATCTTAGAATCTGTGCACTTGCAATTGTTGAGCATAATAATAATATATAAAGAAGCTTCCTCATTTTTTAGCGAACTTTTCAACACCTGATATACCAAACGATCCGAGTACAACCCACACAAAAGAGTTATAGACATACTCGTTAATCACCAAGTCTTTACCTACCCACCCTGTGACTAGATCTGCTACCATGATTAAACACATAATAGCGAAAGCTATGAATCCAACCACAGCTTTCTCGTTCCAATTATTATCGTTCTTAAATATCTCCATGTTAAGAAATTTTAACTGTACCTCTATCGTTCCAAAGTTTACCTGTAGATCTAGGATCAGAAGTAGGTAAACTAGCAATACTATTAGAATCTAAAGTAACAGCGTCGTCACTACTGTTCTGAACAGACTTCACTAGTATATGCATGAAAGCCCTAAGCTTATCAGCTGTTATGCTTTTACTACCATCTTGAAAAAGATCCTCTATCATATCTAACAGCTCTGCTCTTTCTCTTTTTTCGTCTGCAGCTACAGTTACTTTAGTATCTGTATTGGTAGAAACTAAACCTTTGTATCTAGTCTTTCTTGACGAATCTTTGTAATCTCCTTTTGCCATTTTATTTATTTATTTGTTATATAAAATCACTACTAAAATCATCCGACCAACTAGAGGTAGATGAGTGCCTTGATTTTGTTGCTTTATAATTCTTAGTTATCTCAGCTTGACTTAAAGCTCTATTGTACCACTTGACATCATCTATTACTGAGCGTGATTTAAACCCACCACCAAAATTAGTACCAATCCTAAGTGGATGTGCCTCAGCTGTTGCACTAAAAGTACCAGTAACATCTTCATTGGGATGCTTACGATCCGCATTTATGTATAATCTAAAATCGTCTTCAGGTTTATTATAAACAGCTGTTACGTAATACCATACTGGAGCGCCAAGACCACTAGCCACCGCAAAGGACTTTGAGTGCCTTGAGTCACTAGTATTTAGATCAGCATATATCCTATTACTAAACACACTTGAGCCGAACCCACCATCAACACTAGTACCTAAACCCGTCCCTTTAGTAACGGTGTATATGTATGGGTACGTAGATGAGCCACTGTCGCCTATATCTTCACTGTGCCTATACCAGTAACTACATGTGAACCCGTTAGCGAGAGTTCCTAATGAGTCATCGTCAGTCACTTCAACATAACTATCACCATCAAGGTTTAAACCTCTCTGTCTAACTCTATTCATAGGTAAACCAAAAGTATCTTTCTTAAAGTAAGGAACTTCTTGAAGTTGTATTGTTATTGGTTTTGTAACAACAGATACATCATCTAAATAAAACTCACCAACTGTTCCT